>ENA-ORXR01000813-ORXR01000813.1-marine-metagenome-genome-assembly--contig:-NODE-813-length-37664-cov-5.832123_pt1 | contig 37664 bp, 36 predicted proteins | sample MGYA00237866_ERZ511479 | MGnify/ENA metagenome assembly ERZ511479
AACAGCGAAAAAACAATCCCTATTTGAAAGTTAATCTCAAAAATTAGCTAATCTAAAAAGTTACCGCACTGTTATAATAGCTTAACTCTACAAAAATCGGATAGTGATCTGAACCGGCGTTGTCTAGCAGTTGAATATTTTTCAAAGAAAATTGACTGGTGACAAAAACGTGGTCTAATGGCCAGCGCATCCAAAAACTGTGCGCGTTAAAAGAGTTGTAAAATCCTCTCCCGACGCGGACATCGTGGAGTTTTCCTCCGGCGTCCATTAATTCTTCCGTGTGCCCCCAGGCAATATCATTCAGGTCTCCCAGCACGATGGACGGTTGATCGCTTTGTTTGATTTTAGCGCCGATTATTGTGAGGGCTTTCTCTTTATCTCCAACATTATCCGGCATCTCTTCAAAACTATTAGGAGGAGGTGGATGGGCTGAAAATATTTTGATGGGTGGCCGGTTGTCGGGCTGAATTTCAAAAGAATAAGAAGGTACATTTTTATTGTTTAAATAATACCTTTCCGTATTTTCTAACTTAAACTTACTATAAATAACCATCCCGTAACCGACATCATTTAAGGTGCCAATAGAAAAGGGATATTTTTCTTTTACGGGTTGTAATTCCTTGTCCCATGTTTTGTTGGTTTCTAAAATTACCAGTAGGTCAGGGTCGGCTTTTATCAACATTTTACGAGCATCTTCGTACGCTTCATTTTCCAGAAAAACATTATAGACCATCAGTTTGAAACCCATCGCATCGGCGGAAGCATCAGGGACGGCTTTGTTTACCAACGGTGTATAATTAATTAAGTAGGTGCCTTGAAAAATCATACTTGCCGCAATCATTCCAGCAAATAAAATATCGTACCATTTCCACTTTTCAGTTATCCAGATAAAAATCAATAACATGATTACTCCAAAAATAAAATATTGTATTCTGGGGAAGTCCAGCATTTTAAGATATCGCCAGGAAGTATCGGTAATAAGGCTGAGACAAGTAGTGACGAAGATAAGGATAGCGATGACTACTGAACTATAGTAGATGGCGTTTATAAAAAAGGTTTTAGTTTTATTTTGCATAGCAGGAAAATTGCGCTCTTGAATTATGTGGACAATTCTACGTTTAAATATAAGAAAAAACATTTGTAAAACCCTCAAACTGGTTCAACATTATCAACAATAGAACCAAATTGATCCACTTTTATCACTGCTCCCGGCTTCATATCGTTTAATTGTAAATCTCCGATTCTAACCCGAAATAAACGCAAAGTGGGAAAGCCGACAGCAGCAGTCATTTTACGTACTTGCCGAAATTTACCTTCCCTAAGCGTGATAGAAACCCAAGTGGTTGGTCCGTGTCTTTCGTCTCTTATTTTTTTGATGCGCGGGGCAAAATCGGGCACCGGGTTTAGTCGTTCGGCCTGACAAGACAGGGTGATGTATTTTTTCCCGTGAACGGTAATTTCGACTCCTGCTTTTAATTGCTTAATTGCGAGATCAGAAATCTCCCCATCTAATTGCACGTGGTATTCTTTTTCTATTTTTCTACTGCGCACTTGCTCGCTTACTTTACCGTCGGTGGTCAGCAGGAGTAATCCTTCCGATGTTTCGTCTAACCTTCCGATGGCCATGATCTCTTTGGGAAAGGGATAAAGTGTTCCCAATAGTTTTTTATTTTTTCGCCTGGTTTGGTTATTCACAAATTGTGATAAATATCCGTAGGGTTTGTGGAGGAGGAAATGTTGGTGTTTCATAAATGTCCAGTAGTATTAATTTTTTTATTGCGTGTGTAAATACTTAGGGATGAGAAATAAATAACTTTACGCTTCTGACTTTCAAAAATATCCATTTATCCATGTACAGTTTCTAACCGGGAATTGTTAAAAAGGGCATTCACCCTACCCCATTAAAAGTGCCATTAACTCAGGCAGCACCGCCTCCACCCACGCCGCATATTGACTGCCACTAGGATGTAAATTATCCGAGGCCAGGGCACCCGACGAATCACCCAAAATTCTGGAGATCTCGGTAATATCTACAAAGAGTATGTCTTCCGTTTCGCACCTCTGTCGAATATAGTCATTGTATCGATCAATATCCGCTCCTATCATTTGACTGTTATTACTTCCAAATGGAGTGACACCGTAGTCTGGTATCGACAAGACAAATACATTTTCTTTTGCTCCTGCCAGGTCGATTGAAATATTAAGGAGGGAATTAAATTCTGTTTCGAAGATATTGAAAGGTTGGCTCTGAAATTGATTATTAACTCCGATTAGAAGAGAGACCAAATTACAATCTTCCGGGTCGGCAGTTGCGATGGCTGACAAGAGGTTGTTGGTGGTCCATCCGGTTTGTGCGATAATCTCTGTCTTACCCAACAGGTAATCATTTTCAATCAACTTCTCTCTCAACTGGTTGGGCCAACGCTCTGATTCATCAACACCCTGACCGATGGTATAAGAGTCGCCCAATGCCAAATAGTTGATGGATTGAGGCGTTGGAAAAATGGGAAGAAGAATTTCTCCTTCTTCTTCTTTGTTACAGGCTACAAATAGCAGAAAGATAAAAACGACCAGAGAAAAGTTGAAATTTTTTTTCATAATGCAGATTGTTTGTAGATATTCGTTAGAAACGGTTCAAAAATAACTTTACACGCAGACCGGGCAGGGTTACTAAAATACGCAATATAATACTATCTGGCCTGCGAATTCAAATATTTTGCTAAAGCGAATCCCATACTAAAACTTCCTTGCAACAAATAACCTCCGGTAGGTGCGTACCAGTCCAGCATTTCTCCGATGATGTAAGTATCGGGAATTTTTTTAAGTTGAAAATTAATGTCTACCTCATTTAAGTCAACGCCTCCCAGGGTAGAAATTGCTTTATCCAATTCATCTGCCGCGTGGATCGTCACGGGGACCGACTTAATGGCTTCAACCAGCAGGTCAGGATGTAAAAAAGTCTTTTTATCGGTACAATGTTTTAGCAATCCAATGGCGGCCCGATCAAGGTTTAGATCGGCTTTTAGTATATCGGTGATCTTTGACAATCTGGATTTTTTGTATTTGTTTTTCAGTTGGTCGATCGTCATGGTTGGTTTTAAATCCAGATGAATCACGATATTTTTTTTGGATAAAAGCGCTTTCTGTATCTTTTCGCTGAGCGCATAAATCGCATTACCTTCCAATCCGAATTTTGAAATAACCAGTTCACCTTTGGCCCTTTTCCCCCGAAAAACCAGTGCGATATTTTTTAAAGGTTTCCCTTGATGAGTAGTGATAAAGTGCTTATTCCAGGAGACACCAAAGGCACAATTTGCCGCTCTAAATGGAGCAACCGCTATCCCCCGTTTTTTAAAAATATCGCTCCAGGTTCCGTCTGATCCGGTCACTTTCCAACTCGCACCACCCGTAGCAAAGACCACCACATCTGATTTTACATCGGCTATATCTTTAAAACAAAGGTCTCCGACGGCGTTCCACCCCATCCATTCTGTGTTTAATTTAATAGCTATTTTATTCGCTGAAATCTGCTCCAGCATTTTATTAAGTACTTCGACGGGTTTCATTTTTAAATCTGGAAAAACGCGATTACTGGAACCAACAAACGTCTTTATACCACCTTTATCTAACCAGTTTATCAAGTCTTTATTGGTAAACTGTCGAATAATCGGATCCATAAATTTACCGGGAGAATACTGACGAAGCAGGTCTTCGAGGGAGGAACTATAAGTCAGATTTAATCCTCCTTCTCCTGCTACCAAAAATTTTCGACCGACCGATTTTTTCTTTTCGTAAAGGGTCACCTGGTACCTGGTGGTATCTATTTCTGCGGCGAACATAAGCGCTGCGGCACCCCCTCCGATGATCGTTATTTTTTTCATTTAAAGCCTGTTACTTGTAAATTATTTTCAAATTTTAATGATCCTAAGTACAGGTTCTCCACTTTTGCACGTGCCCACGGCGTACGTCTTAAAAATTTCAAACTTGATTTTACAGAAGGGTCTGACTGAAAGCAGCGGATGTTAATCCTTTTTCCTAATTCTTCCCAACCATATTTTGCTTCCAGAAATACCACGATGTCATGGAGCTTTACACCGTGGAGCGGATTATTTTTTTGCATATTCAGGTTTTAAGAAACGTAATTTAACAAATATCTCTATTTATAAGGACATAGGAACGGTTCAAAAATATCAATTTATTTTATTGTTGGTCAGACTTCCCTTTTCTTTTAAGATTTCATTTTAAAATTCTTTAAAAATTAATACCTTCGCACGAATTATCAGTGGCTAATCCGCAAAGTGGTAAAAATAGTATTCTATAAATTTATAGTACTATAAAGTTTGTACATATAAATTTTCACGTAAAAAAACAACAATCATGTTCTATTCAAAACAATTAAAATGGATAATTTTATCCTGCGTTGCGCTACTCTTTACCATCAGTTTTTCAGCTTGTGGCGACGACGACCCCGAGGAAAACAACTGCTTGCCTGATTTTGGCACTTCCGTAGCAAATGGCTCTTTTATGGGATCTACATTTACGTTAGCAGAAGGTACGGCGAAGGAAGATTTTGCGGATGAAAACAAGTATAGAATCACTTTTTACGGAGAATCTGTTATGGGTGATGCTTGTGATAATTTCAACTTTGAGAGGCCAGTTTTTTCCATCATATTTTCGGTACCAAAAGAAGTGGGTGTTTACACACTTGGCTTTGATGCAGGAAATACAGTCACCTTCAACGACGCGTCGGTAGTCAACGAAGTGAACGCAGATGTTGCAATTTGTGGAGCAGTGGAAATTGTATCGGTGACTGCGGACTTGGTGACTGGAAGAATTGATGCATTTGCAAATGACGATAGCGATTTAAACGGGACTTTTTCAGTGAGGCTTTGTCCATAAAATATTCAAACATTTGTTACTGGCAATTAAAAAGAACTGCCCAGGCTACAACCACAAAATTTTACAACATTTAAAATTTATATAATAAACGTAAGTAGTTTTATCCCTTTTTTATGCTCTACCTTTTTGATATTTTGCTTGTAGAGCATTGAAAAAATTTCTTAGATATTGATCCATACAAGGTTCAAAGGACTTGTTGTCCGGATGACGAAAGAAAGCACTTAATTCATGCTTGCTTATTTTTTTATCAATTAAGGCGAACAGGTCAACGATCTCTTCGGTTCTTAGTTTCAGGGCAATTTTCATTTTACGAAAAATCATGTTATTGGTTAGCGGATCTTCCGGTTCAGGTGTTGGGCCTTCTCTTTTTCCGCGTTTGTCAATAATTAGACCATTGAGAAAAATAGCCAACTCTTTATCTGACAATTCTACAAATGCCTCATCTTCTTCCTGCTTCAACCAGTCACATACTTCAGAACGCTGAACGTCCATATCGGCCAGTTTAAAAATATCCATCATCCTGGAGTCACTAAAATCAAACAGGTAACGAACACGTCGGAATACATCATTGTTGGTCATATTTTCTATTTTATTTATTTGAATTTTTTAGACAATAGTGCGTTTGTCTTGTTAATTTTAAGGATCAATAAAAGCCCAGTAAAGTACTATAATTTTATCGTGACAACGGCACTGTTATCATACTACATTCTAGTAAAGATACCGTGGATCAGCATTGAAATCGAGATTAATTTAAGCATATTGTTATTTTTACTCAAAACTGAGTATTAAAATTACGAGAATCATTGAATTTTATACGGCTATTCTATTGGGTCCCAACCTATTTTGTTAAGAAACAAATTACAAAGATACAGGTTTAATAATTAAAAATTTATCATATTCAACGCGACCTAATTCTACACAAACGAAAAAAGGTTAACTTTGCTACTCAATTCTAACAATAAAAATAATTATGGGTAAATTCCTAAGACTTGCATTGATGTTCGGGCCAGTAATTTATAAAGGTGTCAAGAAGTTGATGGCTAAACGAAATGATCAAAAACATCCACCTCCTTCTACACCACCGGATGATCGGGAGATTCCTTAGGATCAATAAACTGGTTTTCCTGGGTTAGCTATTTTTATTGCTGAGGAGGCAAAAAATACAATCAATGCAGCGCATCAGCGAGGCTTTTTTAACCCTGCCCGACCTGACCGTCAGTCAGTCAGGCGGGGAAATCAGCAGTAAAAAGATCAAGCCAGGAATGTAAAGTTATTTTAACTTATTCCTAATATAAAAAATCTTGCTATAAATACCCATTCTCCTCGATTATCATTTTATTTATTTTGGGTTGAACAATCCAAACACCAATGGGAAAAAACCAAAGTAAAAAGAATTCCCCAGCGAAATCACTAAAGGTGACTTTCCGCTTTAGTTCAGCAATTTTAATCGTCTTCGCTACAAAATATAAACTGTGAAACATACAAAATATAGCAAAGAAATGGATGGGTAAAATTATGGACATGATTGTACCAGTCGGAATTCCTATCATTGTGATCATTGATGGAAACGCGATGGATATAAACAATAAAACTAGAATATAATACAAAAACGGGATAATTAAAAAAAGCTTAAAACGGCCAAGATTTAACTTTAAGTCTTCGGGTATTTTTTTATCCAGTCCGACTCCGATGGACCAAAACCAGCCAAAAAATACACTTATAAACAGGATCGAAATGACGGGAAAAATTCTAATATAATTAAATAATAAAGCCAGATTTGGCCCATCCTCACTCTTGATTCCAATGAAAATTATTCCCATAAAGATCAGCTGAAGTAACATTGGTATGCCAAAAATAGGTAAAAATAATTGCCAGTGTTTTGCTTTTAAGAATTTATCAATCATTGTTTTAAATTTAAGTATTTATCGTTCTCGCACTTTTCCGTCGTTTGTATGTTTTTTAACAATCCGCAGGCTCTCCCAATCCCTCCTCAAAACAGCGTAGATTTCCAGATCTATTTCTTTTCCTTCTTTTATTTCGTACGCCCTCATGGTGCCCTCGTGGACCAGATTTATTTTCTTAAGTGCATTTTTACATTTGATATTTTCGTGTTCTACGTAAGCCTCGACTCTATTCAAATTCAGGGTTGTAAAACCTAATTCAAGCAATTTTGGTGCTACTTCTTTTAGAATTTCTTTGCCCCAATATTCGGGGAGCAACCAAAAACCAATTTCGGCTCTTCTGTCTTTTTTATTCAAATCATTGTAACCGCCGGCGCCACAAAACACATGGGTTTCTTTATCAAATACACCCCACCAAAGTCCGGTGCCTTCCTCTTTTAGTTTAGCAAACCATTCCATTTGTACTTTGGTTTCTTCCAGACTTTTGTAATGAACGTCGTAATATTTTGTAACATCAGCGTTGGATAGTCCCTGGTGGATAGAATTAATATCAGAAGGTTCGATTTCTTTAAGGTAGTAATTTTTCGTTTTCAATTGACATTAAAGTTATTTACAATGAATGATAAATAATTTAGAACGATCCTCACTGGATTTTTGACTTTCTCAAAAACCCAATAAAGTCTACTCTGGCATAAAGGCTGCAGGTTTTAAAATCAACTCACCATTCATTTCCTCGGCGGTACCGATTACAGAACCATTGATGGTAATTTTACCGTTTCCATCTACCTCGATCTTTGTTTTTCCAGCTCCTTTTGCGGGTGTCATTTTGGTATTAAGTTCCTTTTCGTATAATTTATATCGAATCAATTTGGGCTCACTGATAATATCGGAAGCTATCAGTTTTCTTATCTGTCCCTTTAAATTATTCAAAGCCACCTCATCTTTTTGATTACCGTATGCATCAATCAAACTGTAACCGGCCGTCAATCCAACCGTATTTAATTCCTTTTTATAGTCCCGACTGATTTGCTTTTGTTGCGTTAAGTACGCATCCAGGTTTTCACTTTCCCGCATCGTCTCGTAGAGGTTAGTTAAATACTTGTTTGGGACATATTTTATTTCTTTGTAGCCAATATTCCCTTCTTCGGCAAGAAAGTTTTCGACCGTTTCTGCTACAGATTTGAGCTCCGTTTTTAGCATGATAAATTTTTCCCGATCCTGATCGGTAGGAACGAATTTAGCAACCGTAACGGTTGGTGGTTCTTCTTCCACTCTTTCTTCCACTACATCTCTTTTGGAAGAATTAGTGCAACTAAAAATGAATAGAAAGGATAAAATTAATAAGGAATTAAAGGTTTTCATATTGTTAAAATTCTTTCGATTAGGTATTATTACTTTGCAAGATAAGTAATTCTTATAGAAAATTAAAGGTATTATCAATTGGAGAAACAGTTATAACTAAACTAATAATTATCTAAGCATTCCCAGCGCCTCTATAGTTTTGTAATCAAGGTTCCCTTCTTTTAATCCATTCTTTCGTTGAAAATCAATCATCGCATCTTTAAAGGCTTTATCCACCTTCTCATCTATTTCAAGATCGTAGCCTAAAACAATCAACTTCTTTTTATAATCCGAGATCCGAGGCCCTGAACCAGATGATCCATACATAATTCGCCGCAAGGCGGTCCACTGACCCGAGCGAAAGTAATATTGATTATCATCCAGTTTTTCAGGCATTTTATCTACCTTCTTCTTAATAATTTTTGGTTTTCCAATAATTCGATACCGTTCAATTTTAGTGTTTTTATCCAGTAGTTCTTCTCTAGTGACTGTACGATATTGAGCAGGCGATTCAGGCGTACAAAAAGCGTAACCTTCCTGATTTATAGCACTGGTAAATACTACCATTTTTTCGTAACTAAAAATAAAATATAGATGAGCATCCTTGGTTCTAATCTGATAGCTTTTTACTTCTGGACTGTATTTCGCCAGTTCACCGGGAGTAATTTTAGACCAGTACTTTTCAATAACAGGGTTTATAATTTCTAAAATATAGCTCTGACTATCTATCCCGATACTCGTATCATTATCCAATCGTACGGACATATAACAACCACCAGGTATCAACGTTTTATATTGTTCTTCTGAGAAGAAAGATACCTGATTTTCAGTTTTTAATGATGGTTTTGAATGAGCACAACCGAGGAGAAATAGAAGCTTGAAATAGATAAGATATTTCATGGATAATCTTTTTATAAAACGATACTTGAATGTAAGATAGATAAAAACGGCTCCCCCTCAAAATCCGCTCGTTCTCGTAAATATGAATCATGAATCATATCTACGAGAACATACTAAATTCCTTTTATATCAACTTTTCAATACATAAAAACAGTTATCGCCCCACCCATTGAAATGGCAACTCCCACTCCAGGGAATTTTCCATATTCTTAATCACTTTTATTTTATTGCTTCCTCTTTTAGCACCTATCAAATCAACATACGTAATAATTCCCAATTGTCCTGTTTCTGGTAATCGGTATTTTAGAAACATGGGTTTAACATCCACTCCATTTAGAAAAACATCGTGATAAGAACTATAACAATTCAAATACCACTTTGGCCTGTCTTTTCGCTCTTCCGGCTCTACACCACAAATATCACTTAACAAATTAAGTTCATAAGAAAAAACAGGTATAAATAATCGAATAATGTCAGACTCCACAATGTCCTGATCTATTTGTGGCGCCACTAAAAAGTCTCGTTCCGCGTTACGGTTGGCGTAAAATCTACTATTGGTTCGAGTATCATCAAAGGCAGTTTCATGATTGACCAGATAAGGAATTCTACTATTTTTAAATTGAAACATCGTCAAAATAAATCCAAAAATAATAATGGTGATGGTTAATCCCACCAATGATTTTTTCTTTTTAAAATTAGAACCAAAAGTCATGGATATCTGTAAAAGATATTTATAAAGCGGTCCTAAAATTATCATAGAAGACCACTTCGAGACCTTAAAGTACCAAGTCTGAATGGTTTCATTGTCTTTGTTTTTTTTAATATTGGCGAATACTCCCAGAAAGATGATTAAAATATACAAGATTATAATAAATACCAGAGGCAGATATAAAATATATTGTGAGACATAATCGGATAGCAAATTATAAAACCATAGTAATATACAAATTGTCAACGAAATGTTTGTATAAATGATTAACATAAAAAATGCAGAGGAAAATATCACACTACTTAGCTCGTCTACATCGCCAATCGTTTTTTTCAACTTTGGTAGAATAGTCAGCATCTTACGAGTATAAATCGCTGAATAAGCGCTGTCTTCGATACTATAATCAGGAAACACAGAATTTAAACCCACCAACCCAACCCAGTAGGCTCGCAATAAAAAGTGGGCGATAAACATGGCTGTTAAAATACTTACGGCGAGCAATCCACCGAACACAATTCCGTAGCCCACCATATACTGGGACGGTGGAAGAATATTAATAACCGATATGGTAGCCCAGTCAATTAATTTAAAAAGCTGGAGGGTTCCAAAAATAGCAACAGTGGAAATCAAAAGTTCGGCCTCCCAACTTTCTTCTTTAAGTTTTTGTAACCATTTTTGATCTTTCTTTACTGGTACTTCGCTCATTTTTAATAGTTTGTTTTCTTTTCACTCTAAAGGTAAACAATATTATTTTTATCTCTGTTCCTAATACTCCGGTACCAGACAGTTAAATCATCCCTGGTAAGTATTTAAGAACATCCCATCATCTCCCCTACTCCCTCCACAATTTTAGAATATCCGATAAGTGCGTCCAGATCACTACTGGGACAATCACCGCTGGCAACAAAATAAAAGGAAAATAAGTAATGGCCCGGTTGGGTTGATCAAATCCAAATTGCTGAAAAGGTAATTCTGCCGAGAGAATACCATTGATAAATATAAAAAGCACCAATCCTAAAGCCAGAATATTCCAAATTAATAACCCACCCTTTCCAATCTTATTTTTAAGGAGTAAAAAACCTGTTATGGGTGCGGTAATTCCGGCCAGAATATCAAAATTACGTCCTTCGAAAGTCATTAGTTCAGGAACCATTTGGTGTACAAATAATTGTAGTAAAACAATCTCTACGGGTAATCGGACAACATGTAAAAAGGTACTTATTTTAGTATCACGGTGACTATTTATCCATTTTTGCTGTTTTGGTAATAAGCCATAAATAATAAACAGGACAGAAGGAATCAGCACCAGCGCGAATCTAGGAGGCATTCCCTGAGTTTCCTGATAGAATCCAGTATAAGCCAGCACGGATTGAATAACAGACCAGACAATTACCAATAATGTCAATTTAATGGGCCTGCCGTTCGAAAAGTGAAATAATACAAGGGTAAATATCCAGGTCGCGACGAAGAGGAAGCTAATCCAATTGGGAAGATTTTCAATCATTTTGGTTATTTTAACTTATAGAGAATTATCAGCGAGTATCAATATGAGCAACATAAAAGAGCTCATCAGGATAACAAAATAGAAAAATCTTTTTACATTTTCAAATATAATTTCCTCCTTTAAAATTAACTTCCGGAATGGCCGGATAAACAAAGTTAACAATGCGGTCATTAATAGTAATCCGAGTGCAATTTTTGCTCCATTTCCCAATAATGACGGACCGTTGGTTCCAGAGAGAATTTTATAAAAATCAAATAAAAACAGAATATTCCAACCTGCGATCATTCCAATAGCAATGGGTTTTTTTATGGGAAATCCACCCTTTTGATGTTGGGCGCGCATTGCCAGATCCTCCGGAGACATTTCACTATTGATCTTTGCCAGGAATCCTGTTTTCCGAATATTTTCAATTACTATTTCTGGATTTTTAAAAGTCCAGAAAATCACCTTTTGTTCGTAATCTGAAACTCGATGATTTATTTTTATACCTTGTCCAATGATGGGGATTTGGTGATACGACTCGATAGAAATAATCTCTGCTGGCGTAAAACTAAAGGTTCCAATGATGGAAGCCTTTAAGTTAATCTGACTACCTGTCACGGCCAATTTTGCAAAGGGATAAGTGACGTTTGCTTTACCAATTCTGGCCCCACCGGTTATTTCAAATTGATTCATGTTGGGTGCTTAAAATTTTTTTCCAGTAGTTCTTCCAGATTCTCGTACAATGGAATCCCGTATTTTTCACAGACGATTTCGACATTTCCTTTTCGCCAAAATCCATCGGGGCAACAAACCAGTATTTTTCCGCTCGTTGCGTAAAGCCCAAGTTCCAAAAGAGAGATTGGAGATTTTGTATCCGGGACCAAATACAGGATTATTTTATCGGCTCGATCCAATCCGTTTAGCTCCCAGCTAACTTGTTGGTTAAAATTGCTTTCTTCAAATTTTTGTTCCCATCTGGTATCCCAATCATCGCGCCTTGGATTAAGTAAAGTATACGCATCCATTGTTGAAAAATAAACGCCTACCGCTGCTTGCCAATCTTCTGCTTTGCCCATTTCGATAGAACCAGCGAGGAAAACCAGTTTGTCCCGTTTGTGATTTTTACTAATACTAAAAGGTGGTTTTATTATTTTCATTAATTCTATTTCTTTTGTTTTACTTTCGTTAAATTTGCTGTTAACTCGTTGATTTGCCATTCTCAGAAGATTAATTTTAAGGAATCCTACTCAACAAAATAACATTTTTCCTTCCAAATCCCAAAACCCTAACTAAATTACTGGTCGTTTTTTTTAGGGAAAATAGCCTTACAAAACTTAATTTCAAACTGTAAAGAAAATTTTAACTGAGTAAAAAAAAACCAAGCAAATATTTATTTTAAAACAACCTAAAAATATTTGTTTTTTATCGTAGTTATTTGTTTCTTTGTTATACACTAATAACAGTGCGGTAACTTTTTAGATTAGCTAATTTTTGAGATTAACTTTCAAATAGGGATTGTTTTTTCGCTGTTAGCTGGTTAGCAGTTGGCTAGTTGGCTTCCCTCATTCGTGAAATACGTTGAAGAGAAGCCAACTAGCTAATAGCCAACAGGCTAACAAGCCAAATTTTTAATGCAATCACCTCCAAATTAAAAGTTACCGAACCATTGACTAAGAAATGTTGACAAACTTAAATATTTTATCAACATTCCTAAATCACCAGAAACACTCTTAATTATGAAAAAGCAAGCCCTTCATCGAAAGTATAATTTTCCGGATGCTGATCTTTATTTACAATGTGTAGAACGACTGAAATACGCCATTCGCGATAAGCAATTATTTGATCAATACGGATATAGCGCAGACCGAATGAATGGTTTTAAAGCCACTGTTTTACGTTTTAAAGGCCTGCCGGACGACGATGAACTCGTGGGTGATCAGATGATTGTAACGGATAAAAAATATCAGGCTTCCGAAAAACTTAAGACGGCCATTCGCAGTATTATGACGCGGGTGGCGATCAAGTTTAGTAATCGCACGGGACGATACCGGAAATTTGGGACCGCCAAAATGGGTGATATGACAGATGCCCAATTGCTATTTTGTGGTCGTCGGGTAATCCGGGTGGCCCGGCAGCAAATTGACTTTTTGGGAGACGTTGGCGTCAACGAAAACAGCATCAAACGGGTCGCAGATGCCTGCCAGGGTTTTGAGAATTCCCTCAATATTCAACAGGATAAAGTAGCAGATCGGGATATCGCCGTGGAGCGACGGATCGAGGTGGGAAATAAACTTTATGACGAGTTAATTGTCCTTTGTAATATAGGTAAAGATATTTGGGCCGAAAAAGATATGACCAAATATGAGCAGTATACTATTTACGAAAGTAATAATGACCAGAAAATTGCGCGTAAAGTTCGCGAAAAAGACAAGAATGCCAATGCTGGAAAAGATGGAAATTCAGAAGGATAAATATTAGAAATGAGGAATAAATTAGTATGCATTTCAAATTGTTAGATTTTTCTTTATCTGGTAAAATTGTGAATCGGTGAAATAGTCCTTTTAACGTCTATGCATTAATCCGTAAAGTATTAGAAATGGTATTTTGTAAATTTATATTATTATAAATTCCATACATAGAAATTTAGTGCCTCAGCATTAGGAAAAAAGCTTACCTTTGCAGTTGGTTTAGGATCGTTTAAAAAATAAGTTATAAAGGTTTGGGTCGGTTAATTTGCTTATAATCGAGGCGGTGAAATGCGATTTATGCCGTAGCATAATGAGTTTTTCACCAATGAAGAGTAGGAGTAAATTAAGCAGCCAAATGTTATAAGTTATTCTTTTAATGATCCTTAGGCAATAAATTACATATTATAATTGATAGAATGATATTTCGAACAACAAAGAATAGTAAGCCAATAGTGGTTGTAGAGAAAAGGTATGCCTTTTTGCTACCGCTATTATCGTTCGTTCTTTTTGTAACCATCGGTTGTCAGTCGGAAAAAACAAACAAATCGAATCGGCGAGTTGAGGAAATTAACGGTGTACCGAATGCTGCCGAGATGATCCGTAATCCTATTTCTGCCAAAGGATTGCAGGATACAGTCAATTTGGCAAAGCTTGTTTTTGCAAAGACGGACTTTGATTTTGGTACGGTCACCGAAGGCGACAAAGTCTCGCATACTTTTAATTTTACCAATACCGGAAAAGTCCCGTTACTCATCGCTGATGTACGCTCTACTTGCGGATGTACCGTACCCAAATGGCCAAGAGAAGCCATTGCTCCAGGTGAATCAGATAAGATTTCCGTCGTTTTCGATACGGCTGGAAAAAAAGAAAAACAACATAAACCTATTACAATTACGGCCAATACTTATCCATCCAAAACAGTACTTTCACTGGATGGATTTGTTACACCAAAAAAATAAAAACTTACTATGGATTTTATGAACCTCGTATTACCGCTACTTATCGTAGCGACCTTTTACTTTTTTATCATCATGCCACAAAAAAAAGCCCGAGGTCAACAGGAAGCTTTCTCGGAATCATTGGCAAAAGGTATGCAAATCGTAACGACCAGCGGGATATATGGTCAAATCAACAAGGTAGAAGGCGATATCATACACGTGCAGGTAGACAGTAAGACCTTTTTAAAATTTTCCCGCTCCGCTATTTCTCGTGAAATGACCGAACAAGCGTATGCTCCTAAAGATGAAAAAGCAAAAACAGCCTAAATTTCTCGCTTCCTTTTCTTCCGACCGGTTGGTCCTGGGTTTCTGTATCGGCCTGGCGCTGTTTTTATGGTTGTTGGTCAAACTTTCGCAAGAATTTATTACGACCAGAGTCGTAAATATCGAATATCTCTTACCCGATAACCGTAGTTTCGTTGAAACACCGCCCGCCTCGCTCGTCACTACGGTGAAAGGTACGGGATGGAACCTATTGTCCAATTACCTGGATCAAGAAGAAACTACTATTCGCTTTAATTTACCAGAAAAACCCAGCTTTACGATCAACGGCAGTATTCTGAAAAATAAAATTGAACAGTCGCTTGGCAAGCTAAACATTCAGGATATAAACTATGACTTTATATTGTTGAATATGGATGGCCTTGACCAAAAACGGTTACCGATCCGACTGGTTAGTGAACTTGATTTTGCAGCGCAACATCAGCTAAAAGAACCCATTCAACTCGAACCAGATTCAGTGAGTGTTTCCGGTCCTCCGGTCCTTTTGGACAGTTTAAAAGAATGGTTGACTATTCCATTAAAGATGACCGATCTGAAAAATTCGTTCAACACTACCCTATCCTTGGTTAGTGCAGAAAAACTGGAATTAAAGCTGAACCCTAAACGAATTAAGGTCTCCGCCGAAATAGAACAAAATACCCAAAAGGATTTGTTTATACCGGTTTTAGTATTAAATGGGCATGATAGTCTTGATATTTTTCCACAAAACATTCGCATAAGTTGTATCGTTGGTCTGAGTAATTACGATCGCTTGTCGAGTAGTGACTTTGTACTCGAAGCAGATTTTAAAAATGTATCCCAAAATTCTACCAATAATACTTTACCCGTCAACCTGAGTAAAATTCCTGCTTACGTAAAACAAGTGAAACTAGATAAGGAAAGTGTGGAATATTTTTTGGTCAAAGCCGAATAGAATGATAATGAGTTTTTCACCAACCCTGCCCGATCTGACAATCGGTCAGCCGGGGAAGAGTAGGAGTAAATTAAGGAGCCAAATGTTATAAGTTATTCTTTTAATGATCCTAAGTCCTATCCCCGCTCAAACCGCTCCCCTTCTTCCCGGTAAGGCTGAAACCTGGAAAACAACTCTTCACTATACCAATCCAATTCTCTTGTTTTTAAAATAGCCTGATGATGCTCCTTACTATTATAAGCAAAATTTTTCAGCGACTGTTCATCCTCCCATAAACTAAAAGTAGCCATTTGTAAAACCGGAACCTCCCCAATTCCTTTGGTATAAATCAACCCTTTGTTTCCAGCCAATGGCAAACTTGAGGTTGGTACATATTTCCAAAAACTTCTCAACTTGCTTAAACGAATCGTCGCGCGGGTGATCACGGCAAGTTTAAGAATACCAGTATCCAAATCACCATGTGGCTCAAAGGGATTTCTGCCAGACCAGCGACCTCTGGCTAAAATATTTTTCATATAAATCGTCCAGATTTTTTCGGCTCGTTTACGGTAGCTGGCGAATAATTTACTATGCTGAATAAAGTCCTCCGCTTGAGATTCATCCTCCCAGGTCATCAACAAACAATACGTCGACCAATCCGGTAAAGGATTAAAACCGTCTTGTTTACCACTGCCCATCAATTTGTAAAATTGTAATCCTTTTACATTGGCCAACTGTGCATGCGCGAATTGCATCATACCAAAACCCCAGACTTTACTCGAAAGCCCGGGGTATCGGAAAAAACTAATCGTCGTTATTTGTTTACTCAAATTATGGGAATCTTCTTCTCTAGTTATTTATGTCAAAAAGAATTATAAAACACATCACGCTCTTCGCGATTTTCCTATGTGCCTATGTGTTTAACTTATTTCTTCCCGATCAAAAAAAACACTACTAACTTATTTTCAAACACATAGAAACATAGAACACATAGCACTACTTTCGCGATTTTTCTATGTGACCTATGTGCCTATGTGTTTATTTTTTTTCTTCCCGATCAAAGAAACACTATCACCTTATTTTTAAACACATAGAAACATAGAACACATAGACTACTTTCGCGATTTTTCTATGTGACCTATGTGCCTATGTGTTTATTTTTTTCTTCCCGATCAAAGAAAACACTACCACTAAAAAACTCATATCCGATCCAATATCTTCATCTTCATCACCTGAAATTCTTCATCTGTAATAATACCGGATTTACGCAAACCATCCAGCTCCTTCAAACGAGCGATCATTGCATCGGTACTCATCATATCTTTACTTGCTACATTATCAGGAGTCTCAACAATATTCACAATTTCAACCTCCTCCTCGTCCGCCAAATCAGGATCAGCCGTCAACTCGATATTACGATCTTTAGAAACCTGTCGAACGACATCTTTACCCTTTTCAAATTTACTATTATAATATTTTTTTAATCGTTTTGGATCAAAATCCAGAATCGTTCCACCCTCGGAAAAATGCTTTTTAAAAACCTCTCCCAGTGCATAAGTAGAAGCACCCGCAAAAGAAGAAACCGTCACTCCACCCAGAATAGTCCCGATACCCGGCACCATTTTTACGATACTAGCTGCTCCCAATCGAGCAATCGTCGAACTCGTCAAAGAAGTAACAATCGCTTTGCCTTCCGTCTCTTTATAATCCACCCCATATACTTTACAGAGTTGTTTGATCATATCCAGTTGTAGCGCACTGACCGCAAAAATATCAGCCATCAAGACCGGAATCAAACCCATTCCCATCGACCAAGCCACGTGATTGCGAATAATCGTGTTGGCATCCTCCCTGGGATCCTCAGAAGGTTCCGGAACATTTTTATTCTTCTTTTCACGCATCATACTATAGACTCTTTTAGTAGTCTGCTCGCCGATCGACTTAATAATTTTACCGGGAATACTCATATATTTTAAATTTAAGATAGTTGTCTAAAATAACCTACTTTTCAGCAAAGACCAGAATGAATACAGTCGGACCTTTACCTTTGGACGTAAAAAGCTTAAGAAAGTTTCCGTCAGAATAAAATCTATTATCCAGTATACTTTGTTTAAACTACCGCTGCCTATCGACTAATTAACGATTAAAGAACCAATTTCGTTTAAAATAAACAGTATTTCCCGCATTTTTCAGTATTATTAACTGATATATCAATATTTACCCATACCCTCCATATGAAAAAACTTAAGTTGAATTTACCAAAGTTCTTTTTCCTTTTTTTGGTATTACTGGTTACCGCTGGATTTTTGGAGATTATTCAAGACTTTCTCCTGGCCATATTTTGGGGTGTCGTCCTCGCTATTCTATTCAGAAGCAGTTACTTAAAGATATTGGAAAAAACTGGAAACAAGCCCAATCTTTCCGCTGGTATTACGGTCACACTCATCATATTGCTCGGTATTTTGCCCATCACCGGAGCTGTTTTAGCGCTTGTATATCAGGTAGACGATCTGATAGAAGTACCGGACGACAAAATTGACAAATCTTTTGATGATCGGGTAGAAGAAATGAGGGATCAGCTACCGATTGAAAAAAGCACCTTGAAAGCCCTGGGTTTTGGTAAAAAGAAAACCAGAAAAAAGGTAGAAAAAGCAATTGAAAACCTCGTCGACACAATGATTAATTATGTTTTTAGTCTTACCCAAAATATATTTAGCTTTGTTGGTAATTTCTTTCTGACCATCTATTTGCTCTATTTTTTCCTGCGAGATGGGCATTTGATGATCAGGGATTTAATGATGATTATTCCGATGGATGACAAATTAGAAAGAGAATTGTTTTTTCGGTTTGAAAGCGTCACCAAAGCCACCATTCGTGGAAGTTTAGTCGTCGCCGTTTGTCAGGGATTTGCCGGAGGATTGATCTTTTGGATATTGGGAATTGAAGGCGTTGCCATCTGGACCATTCTGATGATTTTAACGTCCTTGCTGCCCGTGGGTAGTGCACTGGTTTGGGTACCGTGGGTCTGCGTATTTTTTGTGAACGGAGAGATCGCTAAAGCCTTCATCTTGCTATTTGTCGGCACCGCATTTATCGGTTTAATTGACAATATTTTACAACCACGGCTCGTCGGAAAAAATACAAAAATGCCAGATTATATGATCCTTCTTTCAACCTTAGGCGGCCTCGCTTATTTCGGTTTATCCGGATTTGTTATCGGCCCGGTCTTCGCCGCTTTATTTATTAGTTGCTGGCAAATAATGGGTAAAAAATATGGGAATCTGGGAACATCGGAAGATATAACGAATTAAAACATAACATATTATTTGGAATTTTTATACTCAAAAGATTATTTGACTTGTTACGCTTTAAGCATGAAATCTGGAAATTGCCGTAATTGACTAGACACAGTCAGAAATCTTCCCGAATTATGTTAGAAATAAATATTGTTTTTTTAAAAAAAATAGACGTTCCAGTCGCTCTATCGATCATAAAATTTTCGCATATCCCCGCTTTTAAATTTTCGCTCTTTCCCAAAATCTGCACGCAATGGCAATCGATAAGCAGCGTAAGCACCCCGCGCCATCCAGCCTCCGTACAACACAAAAACAATGGCAAAAATCCGCGCCAATCCATTCGCTCCTACACTCGTCAACATCGCTCCGCCGCCAATAAATAGTAATAACAAACCGATCATCATTTTATAAAGATGTTTTTGACGTTCCTGATGAGAAACTTCATAGTATACAATATAATCATCGACCAAACTGAGGACCTTTTCCCGATCCGCTTCTGCCATGTCCAATCCATCGAGACTCCGTTCAATCTCCAGGTAATCCTTCCCTTCAAAAGCCAGCGTTTGGCAATGTTCTTTTAATTCTGATAAATTCATAAACCGAAGATAAACAATGTTCTTAAAATCAACAAATTGAAAATATTTTGTTTAGAAAAAGATATTTTACCATTTTTACTTTGATAATCTGTCAAAATAAAGCATATTTACTCGTGCTACTACTCAAACACCTATAACTATGATGATTACGGAACTGATATTTTTGGGAATTGGTCTCCTACTCGGCGCTATTTCAGCCTGGTTTATTGCCAAGTATAAATTTGCGGCGGCCAGTGGTTCCCTTCCTTTAGATGTGGTAAAACAGCAATATGTCCTTCGCGAAGTTTTCGTCAATCTTCAGGAACAGACCGATATGTACCGCGCAGATATGATGGAAAAAGAATCTGAAATTCGGAATTTCACCAAATCTCTTTCTTCTCAACAGCAGGAAAACCTGAGCCTTCGGGACAAACTGGCAAAAGATCAAGAACAAATCACCCAATTACAAGCACAGTTTCAACGGGAATTTGAACATACCGCCAATCGGATATTTGAAGAAAAAAACCAACGCTTTAGCCAACAAAACCAGGAGCAACTCAATAGTATTCTAAATCCATTAAGAGACCGTATCCGCGAATTTGAACTGGGTATCGAACGCCGCTATATCGAAAAAACAAAAGATATGGTTTCTCTAAAAAAAGAAATTGAACAACTCCGCGATCTCAATGTCCAGTTAAGCGAAGATGCCAACAACCTGGCATCTGCCCTTAAAGGAGACAACAAAACTCAGGGAGACTGGGGAGAACATCAGTTAGAATTGTTACTGGAAAAATCAGGATTGGTAAAAGGGATTCACTTCACAACTCAGGCGAGCTACGTTGATATTCATGGCAAAACCAAACGTCCGGATTTTATCATTAACCTTCCGGAAGGAAAACACCTCGTAATTGATTCAAAAGTATCATTGGTCGCTTACGAAAAATATTGCTCGACGAGTAATAAAGACAAACATTTGAAAGATCATATTGACAGTTTACGTCGCCACATTAATGATTTAAGTAGCAAAAATTACCAACATCTCTATCAGATCTCTTCCCCTGATTATCTACTGCTATTTGTTCCGATCGAACCAGCTTTTGCGCTCGCTGTACAAAATGATCAACAACTATTTTTAGATGCCCTGGATAAAAATATTGTTATGGTTTCTAACTCTACCCTGCTCGCCACTATGCGTACCGTATCTTACATTTGGAAACAAGAAAAGCAAAAAAGATCCGTTTTGGAGATTGCCCGGCAAAGTGGTTTACTTTATGACAAGCTTTGTAGTTTCGTAGAAGACCTTCAGCAAGTAGGTCACAGAATTGATCAAACTCAAAACGCCTACCACGGTGCTATGAATAAATTAATGGACTCTAAAAAATATGGCGATACGCTCCTCGGCCGTGCTGAAAAAATCAGGAAGCTTGGCGCAAAAAACACCAAACGGTTACCAAAGGATTTATTGGAATAGATGGCTTAGAAACCAGGATTAAATAGATTAAGAAATTTTGAGTAGGTAGTTTTTGTATATAACGAGGTGAAAACACAGACATAGCCGTAGCTATGGCGCGTATTTTAAACGAAGTTAGGCACAAAAAACATGAGTCATAATTCTGAATCTACTAGATCGTTGTTCCTGAGATACTATAGTACTATAATATTATATTTTTTAACGATCTATTATTTATGTTAATTCAGTTCCTTTCTCTACCTTTACATGGACAATGTTATACTCACACTACTGGACATTTGCAGGATTAAAGTGACCCCTTTAAATCGGGGAAGTTAAAACAGGAAAAAATGTCCAGTAGTACGCGTTATGTTATAACCCTCGATTAGTCAAAAACCAGGTGAAAACGCATTTTTTAGAGCGAAATAATTAAAACACCTATGCAAAATTCATTAATCAAACTATGGGTTGGAGCCCTTTTGTTGCTCCTGCCTTTATCATCAATTGCCCAATCCCAGCGATCTTTCTGGGAGATTTCTACCCACAATCAAGCCCTGCTACGGGCGGCAAGTCCCATGAAAACCTTGCCAACCCAGTATCAGCCTTACCAACTCAATGACCTCGACGTATTCCAAAGTATACTGGAAGAAGCTCCACTCAGATTTTCGGCGGAAGCCCAAAATTCCGCTTATAATGTTATCATTCCACTACCAATGCCCGACGGAACAACGGCAGATTTTAAAATATTCAAATTCTCCGTTATGGCGAAAGGGCTGGCTAATAAATTCCCAGGGCTTCATACCTACTCAGCGATTGGAATAGATGATCCCAATGCAAAAGCCAAAGTAGACATTACCCATAAAGGATTCCATGCGATGATACTTTCACCCGGCAAAAAAACCATTTACATTGATCCGATCGTTGCAAATCAGCAACAATATATGTCTTACTACCGAAAATATTTTCCTGCTAAAGGAAATGGTTTCGAATGTCACGTTGAGGAAACCGTTGGGGAAATTCAAAATCCACCAGGCGCTACCCTTGCCCCCGTTGGCGATTGTCAGCTACGACAATATCGACTCGCGCTGGCCTGTACGGGTGAATACGCGCAGTTTCAAGATGAAGGAAATATTATGGCAGATGTAATGGCCGCATTCGTCACGACAATGAATCGAGTAAATGGTGTCTTTGAGCAGGATGCAGGAATTACCATGGAGATTGTTGCCAACAATGATCTACTTATTTTTACCAACGCAAGTACAGATCCCTACGATAATGAGGATGGAGGAGCTATGTTGGGCCAAAATCAAACCACTTGCGATGACCTGATTGGATCAACCAATTATGATATTGGTCACGTCTTCGGTACCGACGATGGCGGGATTGCCAGTTTGCAATCTCCCTGTAGTACTGGCCGAAAAGCCAAAGGTGTGACTGGCCAGACTAATCCCGTAGGTGACCCTTTTGATATCAACTATGTAGCGCACGAAATGGGACATCAGTTTGGTGGAAACCATACGCAGAATAATAACTGTAATAGAAGCAACGCTTCCGTAGAACCCGGAAGTGCCTCTACGATCATGGGATACGCGGGAATTTGTTTCCCAAACGTACAAACCGACAGCGATGATTATTTTCATGCCTTCACTCTTGCAGAATTCGCCGCCTTTGCTGTTTCAGGAAACGGTAATAGCTGTGCCACAATCTTGTCTTCTGCCAATAACACTCCTACCGCAGATGCAGGTAGTGATTATATTATTCCAGTTTCTACTCCTTTTGAATTAACGGCGACTGGCTTCGATGCGGATGGAGATGCGCTCTCTTATTGTTGGGAACAAATGGATAACGAAAACGGGGAAGAAATGCCTCCCGAGCCAACCAACACTATGGGACCTAACTTCCGTAGTTATCTGCCGACCCTTGATCCGGTGCGTACCTTTCCAAATCTGTCAACCATTCTTTTTGGCAGCTCCAACGAGTGGGAAATTTTACCATCTGTTTTTCGAATATTCAACTTTACCGTTAGCGTCAGAGACAATAACGCTGGTTACGGATGCGTCGCCCAGGATGAGATGATTGTCACAACAACTCCTACTTCCGGCCCTTTTATTTTTACGTATCCTTCCGCCAGCGAGACCTGGGTAGCAGGTGAAACCAGAACACTGACCTGGGACGTGGCAAATACCGATCTTGCTCCCGTACTTTGCTCGCAAGTGGATATCCTGTTTTCCACCGATGGTGGATTCAACTTTAATACCATAGCCACCGATCAACCAAATAATGGCACTTATGATTTCTTGGTTCCAGACATTGAAAGTGCGGATATTCGGTTTAAGATCGTTTGTTCAAATAATATCTTTTTCACCGTAACTCCTCAACCCATCATTATTGGTTTGGTTGAAACATGTACGGTCTTTAATAGTTCGGATATTCCCATTAATATCTCTGAAAATGGAGCCCCTACCATTACCTCAACGCTCTCGGTTAATATGGGAGACATTATCTCCAGTGTGAGCGTTGTCAACCTGACTGGGGATCATAGTTTCAGCGGAGATTTAGCGTTTACACTTATTCATCCCAACGGTGAAGAGATTTCTTTATTGAATAATGCCTGCGGAGGCAACGATGATTTTAATCTGACATTTTCAGACGGTTCGGGAGGGTTTAGTTGTCCTCTGGGAACTGCGCAAACCGTCTCCCCTTCCGACCCACTCAGTAATTTTGCTGGATTAACTACCGACGGTATCTGGACTCTGAGAATTGATGATCAGGCAAATTTAGACGGTGGTAGCCTTAATAGCTGGGGCCTGGAAATTTGTACAACGGAAGCTCTTTCTTCCCTTCCGGTAGAACTGATGGACTTTACTGCGACGGCGAAAGAAAACCAGATTGATCTTAATTGGCAAACGGCGAACGAACGGGATAACGCGGGTTTTGAAATACACCGTAGCATACATCCCAACCGTGGCTTTACATCCATTGGCTGGGTGACTGGTTTTGGTACAAACAATGGACAAAAATATACGTACCCTGATTTGGAGGTAGTGCCAGGAACTTCTTATTTTTATCAATTAAAACAGGTTGATTATGATGAAAAATTCGAGCTATCAGATATTGTTTCCGCCAGATTAGCAGCGGAGGTAGCAGTGGTGGATCTTCGTCCAAATCCAGTTCGGGATCAATTAACCTTTAGCCTGGCACTGGAAGGCCGCCATGCTGTCCAAATTTTTATGATAGATATTCTGGGTAGAATAGTTTTAGAATCGACCACTGAATTTCAAAACCTGGCCGAGCAAAATTTTGACCTCAGCCATTTGACCAGGGGAATTTATTTCTTAAATATTGAATTAGAAACAGGTGAACAAATGGTTCGTAAAATTGTAAAAGAGTAGCTAGTGCCTCATCCCGTAAATTCATAAATAAATATACTATTTGTAAATAATTGTTAATCCGTTTATTGGTTAATCAGTAGTCGGTCAAATATCAGGCAATCCTGATGTAAGAGCGCAACCAGGATGGTTACGTTCGCATTGCGTACTATGTGACTGATCCACCGATTAACTAATCAACAACTTAGTGCCGAAGGCACTAGTGCCTCATATCGAAAATTTGCCTTTGTTCGTCGATTTTTTCTACTCCTCCACATGAAAATTATTTAACTTTAAATAGCGTTCAGGAATGTTGATAAAATCTAATGAGTGCGTGACAAATTGCAAGGTCTTAATTAAGGCCAGTTAGCTGGTTGGCTATTGGCCATTGGCTTCCCATATACGCGAATCTGAAAAAAATTATTAACAGTTTATAACTCAATTACTGTAATAAAGCATTTGATAAATTTCTAAAATAAAATATTATGTACACCTATAAGATTATTGAAATAAAACATTCGATGTGGACTGGAAAGCCGAAAGACAATTTTGAAGATATTATTCATGATTATGCCCTTCAGGGATGGCGTTTTGTCCAAATAGCACAAGATTATGGAGCCATGTGGTACAAGGGCCGAATTTCTACTAAACTAATTTTTGAGCGACCTGTTGGGCAAGAAAGCGCTCATATGCAAAGTTCTTACAACGATTCGGAACTCATTTAGCGACGTAGAGGTTATTAGGCCATGTATGGAAATATGCTTTTATTTGCATCCACCTCCGGGTGACCAATAAATACCTGATTTTCGATTTAACCTAACGGCCTTATGCTCCACAATATCTACGCCCGTTATCACGCTGCTTTTACAGGACTCTCTCCCGTAATTTGGTTGCTCTCCCTCGTCACGCTCATCAACCGGGCGGGCACGATGGTCATTCCTTTTATGACGATTTATCTGACGGACCAACTCAACTTTACAACCGGACAAACCGGATATATCATGGCCTGTTTTGGTGCAGGCTCGGTTGCGGGCTCTTATCTGGGCGGTAAACTTACCGATCTGATTGGCTATTTTCAGACCATGTTCTGGTCATTCTTTCTCGGTGGATTTATGTTTTTTCTGTTGATGTACCAAACAGATTTTTACTCCGTTGCCATTGTAATTTTTCTGCTTAGCTTGATCAATGATCTATTCCGACCTGCCTTGTTTTCGGCAGTGGCTATTTTTAGTCCGGAGAAAGATCGGACTCGCTCTATCTCCCTGATTCGATTGGCCATCAATCTTGGCTACGGAACCGGGCCTGCTTTTGGTGGACTCATTGCGGAGACGGCTGGATTTTCGTGGTTGTTTGTGGTAGACGGGATCACCTGTATATTTGCGGCACTGTTTGTTGGATGGAAGATACCCCGTAATGTAATGCCACAACACCAGGAATCGGAAAAGCACGAGATTCCAACTTCAATTTTTAAAGATAAAATCTATCTGGGATTTTTATTTCTAACGACCATGATTGCCATTGTTTTTATGCAATTAATCTTTGTAATTCCCGTATATTTAAAAGAAATTCTTCAGTTTAGCGAAGCGCACGTGGGTTATCTGATGGCACTGAATGGCTTACTGATCACCGTGGTGGAAATGCCGTTGGTACACCATTGTGAATCCCGGAAAACAAACCTGTACTGGGTCATGATTGGTACCGGGATGGTTTGCTTGTCTTATTTATTCCTGGTTATCCCCGGAGCAAATTTGGGCTGGTATCTTTTACCGATTCTGTTTATGATTACCATCAGCCTTGGAGAAATTTTTATGTTTCCGTTTACCAATAGTTTTGCCTTTAGCAGATCGAACGATCAGAACCGGGGAAGTTATATGGGATATTATTCGATGACTTTTTCTTTTTCGCTGATCATTGCACCCATCGCAGGATTTCAGATGACGGAAAGATTGGGATATGATATACTATTTTACGCTTTGGCGAGCGCTGGATTGTTGATAGTGGTGGGTTTTGGCTGGTTACAGCGGAGGGTTGAGAAAGAGGGTTTTGCGTAGAGACAATTCATGTTGACAAAATAATCTTTAACAGTATGAATCTATTTTTTCCACAGTGGCAAGGCGCCAATCGTCGTGACCCGATTGTGCGGGGAACCGAGACGCTCAAAGCGTACTATGGCGATCAGATTACGCACCGGGTCATCACGGAAAGTCATACCATGATAACCAGTAAGTCTATCCATCATTACTCGGCGATTTATAATCAGGCTTTGCGTTGCCGGGAGCTGCTAAAGAAGGAAAAACCAGAAAGGATTTTTACGATAGGTGGAGATTGCGGAATAGAACTTATGCCCGTATCTTATTTGAATAAACGATATAAAAATCTGGGAATTATCTGGTTGGATGCCCACGCGGATGCAAATACTCCTGCATCTTCTACCAGTAAAAACTTTCATGGAATGGCGTTGCGGCAGCTCTGCGGAACGGGAGATAAAAGCTTAGGTGAATTAATTTTTTCCAAGGTTAGACCCGATCAAATTTTGTATTTGGGGGTACGCGATGTAGATCGTCCGGAGGCGAAATGGATGGAGAAAGAAAATATTTTTAAATCGCCGGAGGCGGAAATATCCAGTCTACTTTCGACTTTACGAGCACGCCATTTTCAGCAATTATACTTGCATTTCGACGTGGATGTTTTAGACCCAAAAGATTATGAACACGTATTGTTACCAACAAAAAAAGGGATGCGGATAGCACATGCGATGAAGATCATCCGTATATTAAAAGAAAATTTTAAAGTGGTAGGTACTTCACTGACCGAAGTAACGGCCGCGAGTCAAAAAGAGCTAGTCCCCATACAATCTATTTTAAATCTATTGGTATTCCCCTCAAATAATGAGACCTCTATCTAATCAACAGGCTCACTGAGTCGCTCTAGCTCTGCTTCGATAATTAAAATATCTTCCACTGCCTGTTTTTTAAACTTATCAAAATTTTCCGCAAGCATGGACACATCTGAAGCATCGTGACTATCTCGTTCCATAATCATGGCCAGTTCAAATAAGACAGGCAATCCAACAATATTGATGGTCGATTTAATTCGATGAATTTCGAAATAAAACCCCTGATAATTTTTTTCCTGATTGTACTTTTCCAACTTTTTCAGGGTGACTGGAATCTGAGCCTTAAAAATTTCCAGCATTTCTCTTACAACAGATAAATTATTGCCAAAAGTTTTATACAGGAACGCGAAATAAACGGGCTTATCTGTCGGTACAGGCGTTTTTGGTACAGAGTAGCTTGCGCTATTTTCAATTTTCTGATGATTATCAATAGCCATTTTCATTTCTTTAATTAAACTTATAGGTCGAAACGGTTTACTGATATAACTTTGAATGTTAATCGCTTCGGTAACAATTTTTTCGTGTTCACTAGCATTTGCTGTAAGCACAATCACAGGTGTTTGATAGTTTGGACTATTAAAATTTTTTCGAACATCCCTGATTAAATCAATGCCGTTTCCATCGGGCAATTTTACATCAGAAAGGATGCAATCATATTTTTTATTTTTAAGTTTTTTTCTGGAAGTAGCACAATCTTCCGCAATATCTATTTCCATATTCCATTCCCGAAATAAATGCTTGGCATATAAAATATTTGCAGCATTGTCTTCGATCAGGAGGATATCCAGCTGCTCCCATGCTGCTGGAATCTCCAGGTGATCAGCTGGTTGATGATCTACTTCGACACTAGCATTCTCAGGAATTTTAAAGGTAAAACGAAGTTTAAAACAAGTTCCTTTACCGTATTCACTTTTCACGCTAATTTTCCCGTCCAGTAAACGCATCAGTTTCTTTACAATATTCAGACCCAATCCAGCGCCCTCAATGATACCTTCTTCCGAATCGTGCACCCTGGAAAAAGGAAGAAATATTTTGTCCTGTTGCTCTTTTTTAATTCCCATTCCAGTGTCCTCTACCGTTATCATCAGATCAACTTCGTCTCCCCAACTTTCCAGTGCTTCTATTTTTAGTAGTACCCAACCTTTTTCAGTAAATTTAATACTATTATTAAGCAAATTGATCAATACCTGATAAATACGCGTACGATCACCAACAATTACCTTTGGAACCTCAGGTGAAACCTCTATCCGTAAAAATAAATTTTTCTTTTCTGCCTGTACTTTTATTCCTCCCTCGAGTTCAGCTATCACATCCCCTAAACAAAAGGGAACATTGATTATTTCTGCTTTCCCCGCATTCATCTGCGTAAGATTAAGAATGTCGTTAATGATCACTAAAAGGTTGTCCGCAGAACCTTTAATCACGTTAATAAATTCGGACTGTTTTTCGGACATTTCGGTTCGGGCAATCAAGTGACTCATCCCCAAAATTCCGTGGAGCGGCGTACGCAGTTCGTGACTGATACTAGCAAATAGCTCTTCTTTAAATTTACTTTGTTTTTCAATAATTTTATTTTGCTTCTCTAATTCATTGATCGTATTATTGAGTACCGCATTAGAGATTTTCTTTTCTCGCAAGGTTCGATTCATTCGAAATTCAAGCTTAGTCACCTCCTTAACCATTCGCTCGATTTTACGGAGCATGTCCCTAGAGAGTTTACTGGAAGACACCTCCTCCTTGATTACCTGGGATAAATCCTCGACTATTTTTTCAAATTTTTGCATATTGAAGGGTTCACTTATTTTTCGGAAATCATTACTAAAGAACAAGTCTCGTTATAAAAATTAGTTTTACCCGCTTCGTCCATTCCTACTTCACCATAGGTAAAAAATCCAATCATATTCTTTTTCCAAATCTCGTGAATTCCCATCAGCTCATCTTCTACAAGTGGTCCGAGTGACATGTGTCGAGCCTTACAGGAAAACAAAATCAAAGCATCAGGATTCGGTTTGTCAACCGCATAAGCCTTAAATTTTTTAACCGTCTTGTCTACTACTTCAAATCCAGGTGCTACTGAAAATCTAAATTCCAGTCCCTCTTCTACTGGTCCACCAAAAAAAAGAGATCCGTCAGCTTCGTTTGCATACAAAGCAGCCCTTAAAACATATTTGCCATCTCTAATCATTTGAATAGGATACTGAGCAGCTCCCATGAGTGCGCTGTGGTTGTCCAGCGTTTCGTAGAATTGACCAAAAATTCTATTGACAACTTCCATAGCTGGCTCTCCATTAATCTCGTATACAATATTGTCTTTGGATTTGGTAATTCGATTTTTCCCACCAATCGGTTCCCAACCACAGAAAGCGACACCGTCTACGTGAATCTTATCACCATCCAGTACCAAACCGGTTAAGGACGAGGCACTTATCTTTTCATGGGTAAAACTATAAGTGGCTTGCATGGCAAAGTCATCGCCGGCCATCCCTCCAAATATTTTTTCTCTGGGAATTAAATCATGGACTCCGGCAATCACCCCTTCTCCGTTGACGGTCATAGAAAAAGTAATGAGAAAAACAGGGTTTTTAAATTTACTTAATCCAAATGTAGCCAGTTTATGGCCCGCAGAAAAAGAGGTGGCAAAATCAGCTTCCTGATGATGAACCGCAAAAGCATCCGAATCTATATCCATTAACATAACAACCAGACCTTCTTCCATTCGGTCCTCATTGATAAATTCTCCGGCAGAAGAAGCTCCAAATAACTGGATATTATGATGATTAAAAATTTTTATATATTCTGTTAAATCACATTTTACAGAACCAAAAGATATAGCTAACGTAGGCTGAAAATCTGTTGTAACAGCCTCTTTTAACTTTTCGGAAATTGCTGCTACCGAATGACCTGAAAGGGTAATCGTTTTCATTTACTATTTATTGAAAGAGATAAAGACCAACGAATTGCTATAATATCAGCAAATAGCTGGTCATAAAAAATGGAGATTATTCTAATATAGAAGTCAATTATCATGCTAATTTGCTCACATTGGTGAACATCCGTCATTTTTTGGTTGTTTTGTTACCTTACTTTATTGTTCAAAACCATTTTCTGTCTTCCGAAATAATATTCCGACATGCATAAATCTATACTTATCATCATTTTGTTAACCTTATATGTATTTACTGGTTTTGCTCAAAGACCGGCGGGAAAACGGGGTCTGAGACCTAAAGCTACGTTGACCGGAACGGTGGTGGATAACGATACGCAGACACCGCTGGAATTTGCTACCATCACCCTTTTTTCCAAAAGAGACAGTTCTGTGGTCGGTGGTATCATTACGGATACGGACGGGAAATTTTTACTCGAAACCAAAGGAGGACGTTACTTCGCTAAAATCGAATTTATTGGCTACCAGTCTTTTACGGTTGAGGAGATCAAGTTAAACCGGGATAATCCAAACGCTGACCTGGGGATCATTCAATTATCTGGCGATGCCGAGATGCTGGACGAAGTAGAGGTCGTCGGTGAAAAGAGTACCTTTACCATGTCTCTGGACAAAAGGGTTTTTAACGTTGGAAAGGACTTGACCAATAGTGGGGCCAACGCTGCAGAAATCCTTGATAATGTGCCATCTGTCACCGTAGATGTAGAAGGAAATGTAGAACTGCGTGGTAGCGGAAATGTTCGGGTCCTGATCAATGGAAAACCCTCCGGAATGATTGGGGTCGGTGATACCCGTGGACTGCGCAATCTTGCCGGAGGAGTAATTGACAGAATTGAGGTGATTACCAATCCATCTGCCCGTTACGATGCGGAAGGAATGGCGGGAATCATCAATATTATTCTCAAAAAAGAACGGACCGGTGGCCTGAACGGTAGCTTTGACTTTACGCTCGGTTACCCGGAATTATATGGAACGGCCATTAACTTAAACTACCGAAAAGACAAACTCAATTTCTTTACTACTTATGGTCTCCGTTATAACAATAGTCCCGGCGGAGGTGATTTATTCCAGCGAGCTACCCGGGATGGTGTCACCTTTCTTACCGATCAGACCAGAGACTTTGACCGTAGTGGTCTGTCCCACAATTTCCGTTTCGGATCTGACTATTTCTTTTCAAAAAAAAGTATTCTTACGCTGGCCTTTAACTATAACATTAGTGATGATAAAAATAAAAACAGTGTTATATACCGTGATTTTATTGGTGATTTGAATAATCCTATCGGAATCAATGATCGTTCGGAAACAGAAAGTGAAGATGATCGACGACTCGAATACGAAGTAACTTACCGGAAGGATTTTGTAAGAAAAGGACAGAAATTTACGATTAATTTTAATTACCAAAATAATAATGAAACGGAAGGATCGGACTTTGTGGAGCGTTTGCTCAATCCGGATGGTAGCCCAAAAGGATTGCCCGATATCATACAAATAAGTCAAAACGCAGAAGGAGAAAAACGCGCCATTTTATCAGCAGATTATATTCATCCATTTGGAAAAGATGGAAAATTTGAAGTGGGACTACGTGGTTCTAATCGGGAAATTAAAAACGATTTTCTGGTGCAGCAGGAGACAGAAGACGGGTTTGAGGTGATCAACGGCTTATCCAATAACTTTATTTACGATGAAGGGGTTTATGCTGTTTATGCCATTTACGGCAACAAGGTAGGAAAATTCTCGTATCAGGCAGGATTAAGAAACGAATATTCGGATGTACGAACCTTGTTATTAAGTACTGGAGAAAAAAATCCCCGGGATTATAATAATTTATTTCCAAGTGGCTTTTTGGGTTATCAACTCTCCGAGACCGCAAGTTTTCAGGCAAGCTATAGCCGTAGAATACGGCGGCCTCGTTTTTGGGATTTGAATCCATTCTTTACCTTCAGTGATTCCCGTAATTTTTTCAGTGGTAATCCAAATCTAAATCCGGAATTTACCGATGCTTACGAGTTGGGATATATGAAAACGTTCAATAAAGGTTCTATTGCCTCGTCCATTTATTATCGACATACTACGGACGTCATCACCCGTATTCTCACCGCAGACTCATTAGGAGGTACCATTCGTCGTCCCGAAAATTTAGCAACCGAAGATAATTACGGATTAGAGTTGAATGGATCTTACGAGCCGATAAAAGCTATTCGGATTAATGCAAACGTTAATTTGTTTCGTTCCATTACAGAAGGGATGAGTAATGGTCAGGATTTTTCGGCGGATGCATTTTCTATGCGAAGTCGTTTATCTTCAAAAATTACCTTTTCGAAAAATTTTGATGGGCAATTTACCTATAATTTTAGAGGCCCTCGCAATACAACCCAGGGACGTCGATTGGCGGTTCATAGTTTGGATATCGGATTGGCCCGAGATGTTTTTAAAGGCAACGGAACGCTGGCACTAGCAGTTAGGGATGTCTTTAATTCCCGTATTCGACGTTCTATTATTGATGAGCCTGATTTCTTTCAGGAGTCTGAATTCCAATGGCGGGTACGACAGATTACGTTGTCTTTAAACTACCGTTTAAATCAAAAAAAGAAAAGAGGTGGAAATCGGGGTCGTTCCGGTGGAGATGGTGACGGTGGCGATTTTTAAGGGATGAGAATTAAATAAATTATATTTTAGAAAGTTAGAATGGATAGTTATTTATTCGCCATTCCTAAGGCCAGACGTGCAATTGCCTGGTTTTGAAATCAATAGAAAATTTACAGCTACTCAAAAAAGGATAACCTAAAATTCCATCAATATCTATATCGCTGGTAATGCTGGAAAAGTCAGTAAGTACGTAATTCATCTGACGATAAGCAGCACGCTGCACTCTGGTAACCGCAACTTTTACTAGTTGGGCAGATTGGGACTGCTCCCCTACTCCGTAGATTCCGTGGTAGGATTCTGGTCTGGAAGTCACTTTGGCAATTCGGGAAGAGAGTCGATCATCCAACACATTTATTTCTGCGCCGGTATCTAGTCCCAGGCGTAATTTTTCTTTGTTAATTACTACATCGATAACGGGTAAATGGTTTTCGAAAGACAGTGGAAAACTAGTCAAAGGTGCGGTAGCATGTGTAGAAGTAACTCCGACGCTTTTGATTTGAATAGCCTGTGCTTTATAATCCAGCAATAATTCAAAATCCTTGAGTAATTCATACCCAATCAGACCACTTATTTTTCGTTTGGTCATGGATTCCAGGTGAGATAAATCCATCGAAATGGCTTCCAGGTTGGTGTAAACAATACCTGCCCAGGAAAAATCTTCTACGGTCACGGCATAAGCTTCTGTTGTTCCATTGATACCTGTCATCAACTCTTTCTTTCCTTTTTTTTCAAAATTATTAAGAATTAATCCCGGCGCGCCCGAATCCAGTATAAAGGTCTGAACCGATTGGTTTAAGGTAGCTTCTACCAGAATAATTCCACCATCCAGTTCAAATGCTACGTTTTTTACCTCCTTGAAATTATGAGTAGGATGTACCTTTCTCCAGTCAGATCCACCCACATACGCTACCCTTTCCTGTCCCGACAATTGACTGGACACGGAAAAAAACAGCCATAAAAAGGTGAATAATTGAGGATTCATACAGGTAAGTGTTTAGCTAATATTAAGCCAATGTTAACTAAAAGTAAATAATTTACCCAATAAAAGCAAATAACGGGTAACATTAAGTTAACATTGGCCATTTACATAATAAAAAATCACCATATATAGCCATATTCTTCCTTTCGCTATCTTTGGGCATAAAATATGCTATCATATTAAGGTTAAGGAGTGAGTAATAAATAGCTTTACACTTTTGACTGCTTTTTTTTGCTACAGCGCTGTCCCGCCTGAACGATTGTCAGATCGGGCAGGGCTATCAAAATAACCAAGTCTAATATCAATTAATTTATGTACCGTTCCATATGCATTAATATTAAGAGAGATGTCGATTAGTAAAATGATAATTTATAGCAGCAGTCTAGTAGCCATCATTGCTGCTGCTGCGGGCGTAATTGCTTACGGCAGTTTCTCAGGACTGGAAGCGTCTATTAACAATTCGCAAGATTGGCGGACACACCTGAATCAACTTCAATCTACGATTCTGATCACTTGCTTTTCTATTTTTTTTATTGCCTTGTTTTGTGGACAATTTATCGCTCGGTTTTTAAATAAGACGATTGCTAATTTGGCCATGCTTGCGAATGGTGGCGAAAAAATAGACGGGAATCAATCAGCTAATAAAAAAAGCTTTAGCAGTCTGGAGAATGCGCTCATACAATCCCGGACTATTAGCCGACAGAAAAAACAATTGGAAAATCTGAACGAAGAACTTCGCTTAAAGAATGACTCTTTGGATAGTTTGGTTTATCGGGTTTCTCATGACCTAAAGGCACCGATCATCAATATCCAGTCTTTGCTGGTGATTATTAGAAGTAGATTAAATGCTACTACAGATCCGTTGTTAAAGCAATCCTTGAGCATGGCTGATAAAGCTACTATGAAGCTACAAACAACCATCGTAGATTTTTTGGAAGTAGCCCGAATAGAGAAGCGGCTACAATCAGAGAAAGAGTGGTTGTCAATTTTCGATATTATTTCTGGTATTCTGGAGGATAATCAGCAGCAGATTAATGAAAAAGCAACCATGTTTGATATCGAATTAAGCGAAGCCAATGAGCTATATTTTTCCAGGAACAATTTATCCAGTATTCTGGCGAACCTCATTACCAATGCCATTAAGTTCGCTTCACCCAACCGGGACTCTATGGTAAAAATTTATACTAAAAAACAAAAAGCCAGTATCGTTATAGTGATAGCAGACAATGGAATTGGTATGGACCTGGAAAAACACAAAGAAAACTTGTTTCAGATGTTCAAACGATTTCATAATCACGTGGAAGGTACTGGAATTGGAATGTATATTGTAAAAAAACTGATGGATGAAAATGGCGGAACTGTTCATTTAGAGAGTGAAGTAAACGTCGGTACAAAATTAACACTTACTTTTCAACAACCTGCAAACGATTTACTAACCAAGGAAGAAGTCATCTTGTCTGATCAGTTGTAAGAAGGAGTGTTAATTTAACGGTGCTTGAACATTACTCAATTTGAAATTGGTTTTTAATTCAAATTTTACATTTTAACTGGATTTTCTTCAAACGCATTCCAGTACTTATCAACAACAGTCATGAGTTGTTCTTTTTCCAGCGGCTTACTCATGTAACTATCCAGGTTAACGAATTTAGAAGCCTTTTCCCGATCTTTATCGTGCAAAGAGGTAGTTAGCATAGCCATAACAACGGATGCCTTCTTCTTATCAGGTAAACCTTCGTATGCTTCCAGGAACTCAAAACCATTCATTACCGGCATATTAATATCCAGTAAAATCATACTCGGTGGGTGTTGACCAAAATCTTCGTTTTGCTCCAGAAATTCTAATGCTTCCTGCCCATTCGCAGCGGTATAAATTTGATCGGTTATACCCCATTCAGTTAGAAACAACTTGTGGACAAAATTAATAGTGGGATCATCATCTACCAATAGTACGGATTTGAATTTTTTCATTAGAATTATTTTAGCTAAGGAACAATAATCTAGTAAATTTATATTCTAAAATAGTGCCAAATGACATAAGGAATGGCGATTAAATGGGCCCTGCCCGACTAACGTCATTTGGGCAGGATTACTAAAAGTCATTAAAATAACGTCGTGCCCGCCTTCCTACATTGTCCGGAACCGTACGGGAATCCAGATTAACGCCTTGCATAGATCCACTTCCATCATCCCGGTACAGTTCCACCTCCCACTGTGGATTGAATAATTCTCCTCGTGCCGTAGAATGTAACAACTGAAATTGTCCAACTGCCAGGGTTGGATTATAGAATAAAAATCTAACATTCTGCTGCCCGGTACTGGGAAATTGATTATAAGACCATATCTCATAAGGAGGTGCCGAGGGTTCATCTTCCACCGTCGTAATATCATCGGGGCGACCATATTTCAGAAAGGTATATCCACGATCACTCTCAAAGCCAGCTCCCAAACCAGCCTCAAATTTATTATCCACCGCTCGCGCTACTTCCATATAAGCATCATAAACTACTTTCGGATTTTTCTTGTTTTGCTGCGACCAATAAGAAAATAGATACTGTTTTTGCTGATCATAAGCTCCCTTTCGGATTAATTCGTTGACATATGGCACCTGATTGTTATCCAGGATTGGTATCATGGCTTTTAAAGCATAGTATACTTCCTGAGAATCTATTTTTTCCACAAATTTTCCTGCTAATTGAGCAGGTTCCCGCAAAATTACTTGAGAAGCATTAGGGTTACTCCGTTGAAATAAAACAGACCTAGACGCTAACACCTTTTTTTCTTTATTTTGAATTTCTACTACCAGACGGTAGTTCCCTGAAGATAAATCTTTAATATTTGTCTGCATCAGTACTGGCAAAATAGCGGTTGGCTTTCGTCGAACGGTCCGTTGCAGCATGGTTCGTTTTCTACCGTTGGTGTAAATCAACTCTATCCGATAATGAAGCGCAAAGTCCTGCCCGATATATTTGTCGGTATCATATAATTCGGTGTAAAAGATAAGTTTTTCGGCCTCTTTGGTATAAAAAAGATAAGGTAAGGTTTCCAAAAAATATCCACCTTTCGTCAGGATTCCTCCGGTGGTATCTCGTCGCATACTGGCAATCAACTGAATATCAGAAATCGTCAGGCTATCCGAAGAAAAATTGACAGAGACCATTTTTTTTACAATTACCGGAGGCAATGACTGGTTGATATCGGTCACCTGTACTTCCAGTTCGTAATCTCCATTCTCGATAGCGAAGCGTTTGAGATCTACAAAATTGACCGGATTGATGGTCGTCGGACTGTTAAGAATATATTTTTCAAAATTGATGATCTGTGTATCCTTTCGCAACAGCATAAGTACTTCTACGGCCGCCTTTTTTTGAATAGAATCATTTGAAACGGGTACAAAGTTGACACTACTACCAAGCACAAACAGGTGAACCTCCAGGTAGGACTTATCAGCATTTTGAAAAGCTAATGGCGTGATGCTAAGATTTTGCGCGTTGAGAGAAACGGCAAATAAAAAGGCCAGCAGTACGTATATTTTTTTCATGAATGTATTATTTAATGCTTGTGGCACTAGTGCCTTCGGCACTAAGTTGTTGATTAGTTAATCGGTGGATCAGTCACATAGTACGCAATGCGAACGTAA
>ENA-ORXR01000815-ORXR01000815.1-marine-metagenome-genome-assembly--contig:-NODE-815-length-37643-cov-12.747192_pt1 | contig 37643 bp, 33 predicted proteins | sample MGYA00237866_ERZ511479 | MGnify/ENA metagenome assembly ERZ511479
ATCACGCGGGCTGGCAGTACAGAGGAGAGCTGGCGAGCCAGTGTTGAGGGCGGCAGCCGAGAGACTTTAGAAGGTCAAATTAGCGCGGTGATACCAATTGGAGCTGCGGCGCTCTCAATCAATGGGAATGCCTTTACGACAGACGGGTTTGACACTTCCGGCCTCGGCGGCGAGAAAGATGGCTCAAAGTCGCGTTCAATCAATTTAGGATTAAACAATGTCGAGCTCGGCGGGGTTACGTTGAGCGGGAAAGTCGGCTCCTCTATCCGTGAAGCCGACTTTGACAGCGATTTTGATTTTAACGGCCATTTGGACAACACGACTGATAATACCGAAGTGACCACTGAGACGGCTCGCATAGATGCGCGGTTCGAATTGGCTGGGTTTGATCACAAGATCACGGCCCATATGGTTGAAACAGATACTGACACAGTCGGAGGGTTTTCTTCTCGATCCATCGGGACGCGGCATGTCGGCAACTGGGCTGCAAAGCGTGATTTTTCAGACTCGCACAGTTTAACGGTTTTGGGGGAGGCTGAACACGAGCAATATGAAATCCGTCCCAACTTCACGGAGCCGGGGGCGGAGCCCGAAAACTGGACATACGGCATTGCCGGCGATTACCGTTTCAATCAGAAAGATGTTACGATCACGGCGTCAGCGCGTCATGATATTAATGACCTGTTTGATGACGCGACAACATGGCGGATTGGGGCGGGTTACGGCTTTAATTGGAATGGCCGTATCAGAGGGTCTTTTGGTACGGGTGTAAAAAACCCAACTCTCATTGAGCTTTTCGGTTTTTTCCCGGCTTCAAGATTCACAGGAAATCGCGATCTTCAACCAGAAACCTCACTGGGCGTTTCCATTGGGTATGAGCAATCACTCGGCAGATTGAATCTTAGCGTAGATGCGTTCAGGTCTGAATTGGAAAATGAAATTACAACGATTTTTAACCCTGATTTCACCTCGTCAGTCATCAATTTAGGGACTGACAGTCGGCGTGAAGGTATTGAATTAGCGGCTGATTGGTCCTCCGACACGCTGAGCTTCAGCGGGTCCGCGAGTTTCCTTAATTCCGAGGCGGATGATTTGGAAGAAATCCGCCGCCCAAAAGTCTTAGCGAGCGGGACCGCAACATGGTCGCCGATTGACCCTCTGTCCTTGACGCTATCAGTCGATCATAATGGCTCTCAACTCGATACAGATTTTGCGACATTCCAAAATGTAAAACTCGATAGCTTCACATTGGTGGGCGCGAATATGCGCTATAATTTGAATGATAATCTTGCGCTGACGCTGAGGGGTTCAAATCTTTTGGATGAGGAATATCAAGAGATTGTTGGCTTTGCATCCCCGAACCGCGCGGTCTTTGGCGGGTTTGAACTCGACTTTTAAAAGTCGTTTCTGGTTATCATAGAAAAAACATCCGTCTCATTGCCTGCTTCATATTTTAATAGAGCAGGCAATACTCCCTCTAACACCTAGCGTCGCATATCGATTTGTAATGTGAGTCTTAGTCAATTTGACGCGCAATTTTGGCCTTCAGACTTATCTCAAGAAGACTGCAAAACCAAAATCATTGCGATGAATGATGACCCTGAAGTTCCGGGCATTATTTTGCAACGCCCTATCCCGGACCATATAATTGTAAGATCTTTGCAATCCGCAATTCATCCGCTCAAAGATGTTGAAGGTATGAACCCGGCTTCAATCGGAAATATTGTTTACGATGATCTGGCGCTTGCGCCTCGTACTGCAGCGACCTCAGTGGAGCTAATAAAAGAAACAGGCTTACCGCTTGAGGGGTTAGAAGTCGTAATCATTGGCCACTCTGCAATTATAGGTAAGCCTGCGGCCTCTTTGCTCATGGCGGAAGGTGCAACTGTCACTGTGTGCCATCATTTGACGCGCTCAGTCGCGGCTCACTCTCGTCGAGCCGATTTCTTCGTTGTTGCTGTAGGTGTTCCTCACCTGATTGGTGCGAATATGGTTAAGCCGGGTGCGGCCGTCATTGATATCGGTATTAATCAAGTGACGTGCTATTTAGAGCGGGAAATGGCGCCGTTTTCAATAAAGCTAAGGCCCAGAGGAATGTCTCACTAGCGTGTTTGGACGTTTACAGGGACCTTAACTAGTCGGCTCAAAACGAAGCTTAACTAAGGCCACTCACGCCAGCGGCTTAAATCTCACTATTTCAGTCAGATGGATGCGGCCCATGCTTTGGGCACCACTCATTTGGATCGCTCGAATTGCATGGTTTGACGTCTGTCTTGGTTTCGTTTGTCGAAAAATTGAAGGATTCATCTCGCGGTTTTGAACTATTCTTCTCATCCATAGGTCATACTCCTCAATTAGAAAATTAAACACAATCATCTGAAGCTATAATGAACAACATTGAATCAGGGCTTAGGCTAGATTCTGTTTCCAGTGGATTGAAACGCCTAAAGAAAAGCACTCAGATTTTTAAACTTATGCTTGTTGGTAGGCATTAGACTAAATTGAAACTTCTTATTTATCTTAAATTTCTAACGATGCAGTCTTCAGTAGTTTGTCAACATTAATCTAGCTAATGCTTCCGTGTGAGGAAATTTGTAGCGGTCTAACCTTCTAATCAAATGACCTATTCGTTGCCAAAACCAATTAAAACGAGGGTCCCAAAATCACTTGGGGTTTCAATCGGTCATTGCAACACATTGGCTGAAACGTTCAGCCAGTGTTTCATATTGGAGTGTCTTTCCGGGACGTTCGTTGAGGGATCCGGCTACCGCATTTAATCTGGCTCAGTTATGGACGGATAAGTCCGTTCCTATGGGAAAGTATTGGCGGAGAAGCCTGTTTGTGTTTCCATTATTGCCGTGTTGCTTTGAACGTCCGATTAATGCTAATCGCCTCGAAGCTACTCGTGCCAAATCTACTTTCTCTGTCGATATATTGACGCCCGTGCATTGCAACTGCATGCATGATAATTGTGTGTATGTAGGACATGTCTGCTGATGAGGGTGCCGACCCTGCGCCTTCCTTGGCACGCAGTCTGCCGTACTCTATAACTTTTGCTCGAGTGAGGGCACGGATACGAATTTGGCCTAGATGCTTGTAAAGAATGCGGAGAGCAAAATCCTTAGATCTTTCCAAAGGCTTTTCTATCTCAACTTATCAGCAATTTGCAAATCAACAAGTTGTCCGAACGTATTAAACCCACTTACTTTCGGAGGGATTATTCCTCGTCCTGTATCAGTTCTTTGATCGGCTTCAAATGACCAGGAAACAGCGTCAAACTTTTTGGAAAAGGTTTTTGACGCATACTGGCCCTTGCGTCTAATCTGTGCGCGGTAGTTGCCTGATTTTAGTTTTACTATAGTTGCCATGTCGTGTGCAATTTGTGTGCAATGCCACAAAGAATCGGGGTGATTTCCAGTGAATTTGAGTGCACACGCGTCCTTTCTAACTGTTTGAAGTATAACATAAAATGTATAAAAAACAAGACGTTAAGGTTAGTGTTGCACCCATGATGGATTGGACGGACCGGCATTGCCGCTGGTTCCACCGCCAGCTGTCCGCGCATACGCGCCTCTATACTGAGATGGTTGTTGCGGATGCCGTGATCCACGGTCCGCGAGATCGCTTGCTGGGCTTTGATGAAATCGAACATCCTGTTGCGCTGCAAATTGGCGGAAGCGACCCTGATAAATTGGCACAAGCCACCGAAATCGGGGCGGGGTTTGGCTATGATGAAATTAATTTGAATGTCGGCTGTCCGTCTGACCGCGTTCAAGCAGGGCGTTTCGGCGCTTGCCTGATGGCGGAACCTGAACTCGTCGCGCAATGTTTCACGGCGATGAGCGGTGCCACGGAAACGGAGGTCACGGTCAAATGCCGTCTTGGGATCGATGATCAAGACTTAGACGTGACCTTGCCGCACTTCATTGAAACCGTTTCGACGGCGGGCTGTAAGGCTTTCATTATCCATGCCCGCAAAGCGTGGCTCAAAGGCCTGTCACCGAAAGACAATCGAACTATTCCGCCGATTAATTACGACCTCGTTCACGCCATGAAGGCGAAATATCCTGCGCTTGAAATTATCGTAAATGGGCAGGTGACAGATGTGTCTCATGCCAAATCCGTCATTGGCGAGGATTTGGACGGCGCTATGTTTGGCCGTGCGGCTTATAATACGCCATGGATATTGACTGATGTGGATAGCGGTTGGTTCGGGGCGGATCGGTATGACGTCAGCCGTTTTGAAATTGCGGAACGCTTAATTGGATATGCCGAAGGCCGCGAAGAGATCGACCGTTCGACAAAAGCGCTCATCCGCCACGTCATGGGCCTATTCGGGGGTGAGCCGGGCGCGCGTTTGTGGCGGCGGACTTTGTCCGAAGGCTTGGGCCGTAAACTTCAGCCGTCCCAAATTTTGCGCGAGGGACTATCCGCCATGCAGGGTGCGCGAGACGCAGCTTGATCGACCTCCTTTTCCAAAACTGGCCGCTCGTCTTGGCGCTACTGGCCGTCGGCGGCGTTGCGGGACTGACAGCCGGGCTGTTTGGAATTGGCGGCGGAGCCGTTATGGTGCCCGCGCTGTATTTCGCGTTTTCGTCTTTGGGCGTTCCGGAAAATCTCGTCATGCGTTGCGCCGTCGCGACGAGCGCCGCTGTTATCATCATTAACGCGATCCGTTCCACCCGCGCCCATCATGCGAAGGACGCGGTCGATATGTCTCTTGTTTGGCCCGAAAAGAATGGAAGACTGAAATGGTGGCAGAGTTATGGGATTTGGATTGGCGTCGGAGCTTTCCTTGCGGCGACATGGATTGCGCCGCGCCTGTCGGGGGAGGCGCTAACGCTTCTCTTCGTCGCGATTGCGTTTTTGGTCTCGGCGCAGTTTATCTTCGGTAAACCGAATTTTGTGCTTCGTAAGTCCGTCCCGCACGGTCCCGCGCCTGTTCTGGCGGGCGGCAGCGTCGGCATATTATCGTCCCTGATGGGTATTGGCGGCGGGTCGCTTTCAGTGCCCTTGCTAACGCTTTGCGGCGTGCCCATCCACCGCGCCATAGGCACTTCTGCGGCCTTCGGTCTTTTCATCGCCGTCCCCGCGACAATTGGGTTCATTATGAGCGGATGGGGCGTTGCAGGCCGTCCGTTCGGCTCGCTGGGCTATGTAAACGGATTGGGTTTTGCGCTGATCACTATTGCGGCCTGGCCGATGGTGCCCCTCGGCGCGGCGCTGGCGCATAAATTAGATGCTAAATTATTGCGGCGGATATTCGGCATTTGCCTCGCTTTGGTTGCGCTGAATATGGCGCGAGAAGCGGGCCTGTTTTAATAGCGCAGGAGCAGAGCGTTTGGCGTGGCTTTGACTTCTTGCAACTGTCCTAGCCATGTCATTCCCAGAAGCGATGTTTCCAGCCCATCTTTGACGACGAGGGCTTCAACATCACGCAGCATAATGCCGCCTAATGCAACTTGGTCCAGGGTTATGCGCGCCGCATAGTTCCGGCCGCCGGCTGTGCTGATAGGCACGTTATAACTAAGATCGGACTCGCGGACGCCGGCCTTACGGGCATCTACCAGTGTCAAGGCAATGGCAGAAGCACCTGTGTCAACGAGGAAATCGACATAGCCCGAATTTACGCGGCCTTTGTAGTGATATTGCCCACTTCGCGGGTCTTTAGGTATCGACACGACGGAGGCCGAACGGCGTGTCGGGGTTTTTACTGATTGTTGCTGGGCCGCAGGCCTTTCGCTCACGGTTGAATTTACCGTTTCAAGCCGCGCAGCGTCGCTTTTTTTGCCTTGATAATCCAGATAGGTAACCCCGGCGATGGCAACACCGACAATGACGGCAGAATTTATAAGAAGTTTAACCAACATAATATTTATCTACACACCAGAATTTGAGAAAGCATTTAAGTTCGGGACGCTATACGTCAGTAAACTGAATCAAGGTTAAAGATTTGATTCGTCCCTAATAAGGCTGTGCCATGACTGAGACTGAAACTTCGGGGCGACCCTTTGACGATATACGGGCCTTGGTTGACTCAATGCCGCAATTGGACTCTGCGAGGAAAGATGACGTCTGCCGCGAGGCTGTCTCTCTTGGTCGCGGGCTGAGGCCAATTGGTCGATTGAAATCTCCGCTGTCCCTTATTTCCGCTTGGCAGGACTCGCCCGCGCCTCGATTGGCGAGGCCTCTAATTGCGGTTTTTGCCGGGACCCACGGTATCGCAGAACGTCTGGGATATGATGATATTGTCGCCGCGTCCAAGGCGCGTGTCGCCAGTTTGACTGAGGGCCAAGCCGCTGTGCGCGGAATTGCCGGAGAGCTAGGCGCGGCCTATAAAGTTTACGAATTTGGCCTCGACTACCCGAGTGTGGATTTCACAAAGGGCGAAAGTTTGAGCGAGCGGGACTGCGCAGCGGCTATTGCTTTTGGCATGGAAGTCGTGGCCGAAGGCGCCGATGTCATTGTTCTTGGCGCGGCGGGGCTTGGCGCGGCGACGGCGGCTGCCGCGATGAACATAGCGCTTTACGGCGGCGCTGCTAATTATTGGGCCGGGGGCGAGGGCGCCGAAGATCGGATCAAAGTGGTGGAAGAAGGTCTATCTTTGCATGGCGGAAAAACATCCGATCCGCTCGAAGTTTTACGTATTTTCGGCGGCCGGGAGATCGCAGGTTTAATTGGCGCAATTTTGGCGGCGCGGCATCAACATATCCCGATTTTGCTGGACGGTTACGTCAGCTGTACCGCCGCCGCTATTCTGCATTCTATAGATCCCGCGACGATCGAGCATTGTGTGGCGTCGCATAAATCTGCCGAGCCGGCGCATGACGCCTTATTGTCTCGCTTGGGGCTCAATCCCGTTTTGGACCTTGAGGTCAACATTGGTGATGGCACGGGCGGCGCTCTGGCGCTAGCGATATTAAAAGCGGCAAGTGCCGGACTGATGAGCCTTAAGGTCTGATATGTTTGAGCATCCTGATTTTGACGACCATGAAGCCGTGCAAGTCTTTAGCGATCCGAAAAGCGGCTTGCGGGCCGTCATCGCTGTACATAGTACGAATCGCGGCCCGGCGGCAGGCGGCACCCGGCTATGGTCATATGCGAACCCGCGCGACGCGATTACGGACGCTCTGCGATTATCCAAAGCGATGAGTTACAAAAATGCGATGGCCGGACTCGACCTCGGCGGGGGTAAAGGGGTGATAATACGACCGGAGGGCGAATTCGATAGAACGGCCTTGTTCGAGGCTTATGGCCGGGCCGTGGAGGCCGTTGGCGGACGCTATATCACGGCGGAAGATGTGGGTGTGTCGCCTGACGACATGCGCGTTATAAAAACTCAGACAAATTTCGTGGCCGGATTGGATGATGGTCCAGCGGCGTCAGGCGATCCATCGCCTGTAACGGCGGAGGGCGTTTTTCGCGGGATCAATGTCGCCGTGCGCCACGCTATGGGACTTGAGAACGTTAAAGGCCTCCGCGTAGCCGTCCAAGGTCTCGGTCATGTGGGGTATGGCCTTTGTAAACACTTACATGAGGCCGGCGCGCAGTTGACTGTGGCCGATATCAATCAAGCCGTTTTGGATCAGGCCAAAGCTGAATTTGGCGCAAAGGTCGTTGCACCCGATGCTATTCACGCAGTGGCGGCAGACGTCTATGCGCCTTGTGCTTTGGGCGGGGCCATTTCGAAAGCCACTTTGCCGGAGATTGAAGCCAAAATCATTGCAGGCGCGGCGAATAATCAGTTGGCGACCCCGGAGATGGGGGATGCCTGCCGCGAGACAGGTATTCTCTATGTGCCTGATTATGTTCTGAATGCGGGCGGCATCATTAATGTCGCCGCGGAAGTCAGTGGTTCATATGATCCGAGTTGGGTGAGATCAAAGCTGGACGATCTTGAAATCACGCTCGAAACGATCTTTGCGAAGGCGGCAGAGCAGGGAGTCTCGACGGAAAGTATTGCCAATGAAATGGCGAAAGAACGCCTGAAGAGCTAATGCAAACTATGTTTGCTGAGGTGGCTTAAGTCGATAAATTTGCCTAATTTCGCTTAGCCGTCCGTTTTTGCAGTTGTCCAAATTGTTACATTTTGTAACAGCGCGTGAAATACCCTGCGAGTTCGATGTGATAATGAAGCGCGGGGCATTTTGTCAGCTGTTAGGGCTGGCTTTACATTTGGGGTGAATAGCTTATTTAGCCCGGACTTTGAGAGAACCGTAAGCGGTTGAATGTATGAGTGAATTAATGCCCCAAGCAAGTTCAGACTCTGTTGAGTTACCTTTACCAACTGAGCGAGGAATAGATTTACGCCTCGGTGATTTTGAAACATTATGTGATGCTTTGGATTATGCAGCCACGGCCAAGACCGGGTTTAATTTTTTTGATGGCAAGGCGCGCCTCAAAGAAAAATTATCCTATGCCGATCTTAGAACCAGAGCGATTGAATTGGCAAAGCGATTGGTGCCTTTCGCCGAAAAAAATTCCCGTATTGGAATAGCGGCGGTCTCGAGCCCTGAGTTCGTCGTTATGTTCTTTGCTTGCCAATATGCGGGTCTCGTTGCCGCGCCTGTGCCGCTGCCTGTTACCTTAGGCGGACGGTCATCTTATGAGCGTCAACTGCAGCGCATGGCGGATACAGGTGATTTCCACGCCTTATTCTGCCCGGGGTCGATGGAGCCAATCATGCGTTCGGCTCTTAATGATCAAGCCATCCCTGTTATGACATTTGAAAGCGCTCAAGATCTCCCGATGGGAGACACGTTGCGGCGTTTCGGCAAAGATGACCTTTGCTACATTCAATATTCTTCCGGCTCGTCCTCTTCTCCGAAGGGGATCATTGGAACGCAATCTTCGGTTTGTGCGAATTGCGTTGGGATTACGCAGCATGGATTGAAAATTACTGAGGCTGATCGAGCGACGACTTGGCTGCCGCTTTATCATGACATGGGCCTGATTGGATTTATGATCGCGCCGATGGTTAGCCAGCTAACTGTGGACTTTATTGATCCTCAAGATTTTACGCGGCGACCAATTACCTGGCTACAATTGATTTCTGATCACAAGTCGACACTGACCTATGCGCCGACATTTGGATATGAATTATGTGTCCGCCGTTGGCGGGCTGACCGAGAGCTGGATCTGTCAAGCTGGCGCGGCGCGGGTATTGGCGGCGACATGGTCAGACCCGAGCCATTGACGGAATTTGAAGACCTGTTTGCAGATATGGGCTTTACGAAAGGCACTTTCACACCCTCCTATGGTTTGGCCGAAACGACTTTGGCGGCTACATTCGCGCCCTTGGGCCAGGGCTTACTAAAGCACACGATTGATATGGCGCGCTACACCCGCACATCCGAAGCGGTTGAGGCGTCTGATCTAACGCGCGAAGAAGATCGCCGCACATTTGTTGCCTGCGGTAAAGTGCTCCCATTCCATGAAATTGAAATCCGGGATTTTGATGACAATGTTTTAGGCGAAAAAATGGTCGGCCGGGTTTGCCTGCGCGGCCCCTCTGTCTCGCCGGGATACTTCCAAAACACACAAGCAACCGAAGCCGCATTTTCCAAAGATGGATGGTTGGACACCGGCGACGCCGGATATTGGCTCGAGGATCAACTGGTTGTGACGGGGCGGTTTAAAGACCTTATACTTTGGCATGGCCGGAACATCTGGCCACAGGATATCGAGTGGGCCGCACAAGCCGCTGCGCCGCATAGATGTGGCCGGGCCTGCGCCTTTGCGATTGGCGGTGCCGGTGATGAAAAAGACATCATGCTTTTGATTGAATGCCGGACGCGCGATGAAAAACTACTGGAAGAAATTCATACAGCTGTCACAGCGGCCATACGCCTTGAGGTTGGTGTGCCAGTCCGGCTTATGTTGGTTCCCAAAGCGACCATGATTATCACAAGTTCCGGAAAACTCTCGCGGGCCCGCGTGAAGGCGAAATTTCTTGACGGCGCCATTATTGATTTGCGCGCCGAAAAGAAGTTACAGCTTGTGCCTGATTCAGGCGAGATGGGCTGATTCCTACAGCTAGACGTGCGCTTCAGCCTTTGTTATCGCCCTGCGAAGCAAACTGAGATGAGTCTATGAGCGTCCCGACAAATTCCGATATCTATGACAAGATATGCGAGCTGCTAAAGCCGTATAATCCAAAAAATAATTCTATCGAGCTTTCCTCGGGGATTATGTCGGATTTGGAAGTCGACTCGGTTGCCGTTTTCGACTTAATTATGGAACTTGAGGACCATTATGATATTTCCATTCCGATGGAGATGGTCACTGATATAAAAACTGTCGGGGAACTTGTTCTGGCGGTAAAAGGATTGACGGCTTAAGCCGCAGCAGGGGAAGACATGACGGGATTATTCGACAAATACGCACAACTGCAAACGCGTGTCGATATGATGCTCAAACTGGGATCTGACGCGCTTGGTGTCGAATTTGATGACATCCTATCCACGACCCACGGACGCATTGGTAATCGCGAGATCCTTCTCGCCGGGACCAATAATTATCTTGGCCTTACCTTTGATGAGGATTGCCGCGCCGCTGCGAAGAAGGCCATTGATGATCACGGAACGGGGACGACGGGGTCACGTATTGCAAATGGCACCTATGCTGAACACGTCGATCTGGAGAGGGCGCTCGCAGAGCATTTAGGGATGCCGTCCTGCGTTGTCTTTACGACAGGCTATCAAACAAATTTAGCCGCGATTTCAGGCCTTGCGGGCGATAAGGATGTTATCTTCATGGATGCGGACGCGCATGCTTGTATCATTGATGGGTCCCGACTGACGAATGCGTCTACAATTCGTTTTCGTCATAATAACCCAGAAGATTTGGACAAACGCCTGCGCCGACAGGGCGAGATCGAAGGCGGGCATGCGCTTGTCGTGATAGAAGGCATGTATTCCATGTTTGGGGACATCGCCCCCGTTGATGAGTTCGTCGATGTGACGCACAGACATGGCGGTTATCTCTTTATTGATGAAGCCCATAGTTACGGCATATTCGGCCCGACAGGATGCGGGATTGCCGAAGAGCAAGGCGTCTTGGATAAAGTCGATTTCATCTCCGGAACGTTCTCGAAATCACTCGCCTCCGTTGGCGGTTTCTGCGCGTCCAAACACCCGGAGTTTGAGATAACCAGAAAGGTCATGAGACCCTATATGTTCACGGCGTCGGCGACGCCTGCTAACATTTGCGCGGCCCGCGTTGCTGTTGATAAGATCAAATCGGGCAGTCACTTGCGCGCAAATCTTAAAGCTCGTGCAGAACAGTTACATGCGGGATTGAAAGCTTTGGGCTTTGATCTTTGCGCAGACCCAAGCCCCGTCATCGCTGTTCGCCGCCCGAATGAAGGCGTTGCGGCGATGGAGTGGAATTGGTTGATGGCCAATAATGTTTACGTGAATCTTGCCGTCCCGCCGGGAACGCCGCAAAGTTCAAGCTTATTGAGAATCTCTCTTTCTGCCGCACATACGCAAGAGCATGTGCAAACGCTGATCGATACGTTTGCGAAAATGAAGTCCAGCGAGGCCGAGATTATGGCCGGAATGATGGGTAAGCTTCAGGCCGCCGAATAAACCGAATTCGCCGGAGCTAGTGGACGCTATCGAAACGCGCCTTTCCGCCAGAGTTTCCAAAACAAAACCGGTGAATGCAGCACGGGGTGTTTGCGCTGCGCCGCTGTCGGTTCAAGTTTTACGCCGGAATGGTTTTCAATTTTTCGGGAAATATAATCAATACCGCCGTCAAACGTTGCCGCCCCTAATAATACTCTTATCGCGGCGGCAGGTTTGCCGAGCAGGCGGCGAAAGAACCAACGGGATTTAATTTTCCCGGCACCATTTTCAGGCAACGCATAAAAGCCTTCTGCATTAGGTTCGCCGTATAAGCCCTTTGTAATGGCTTCATATCTCTCGGCGAAGCGGGCGACGATTTCTTGGCTACGGCCTGTCGAACTCTCAGGGCGTAGCTCCGTTCGATAGCTTTCGAAAAATCCGCGCCCCCAGAGTTCAGACGCTGTAGCCTGACCACCGAGAAGGGGAGCCGTTTCATGGACCATGGTTTCTACGGCGACGACACGGGCTTTCCAAACGCGGTTTAAGACGGCTTCATCCTTGGACCAAAGAACCGCGCAGGGCTGTGAAAATCGGCCCCAGACTTGGCTCAAAAATGCGCGTTTGCTGCACCGCTTTTCGAACTGGGCGAGGCTGAGGATACTATATTTGCAGGTCGAAATGCGGTCATCTTCATCGGAGCGATGTTCGACATAATATACAGCTGGCGGAATAAACCGATTGAGAAGCGCCCTGACGCCCGTGCCGTGAGTCTTGCGGTAGCTGTCCACCAGGACATAAAAGTCGAGCATCTTTTCCGGATTATCAAGCTCGCGCAGGGAACTTCCGTAATAGACCATGGCTTGAACGCGCCCGGCATGACGGTTTCGGATAAGCGTCATCACATCGGTCACGCGTTTGGGCGGGTCCAGCGTTTCTGTTTTGATGATATCGAGGACGGTTTTCATATCATTTGAGGAATGTCACGGGACGTGTTGGACTGACAGTAAACTTCCCTGACGGAATTGAAAGAAACTCGCCGTCGAGCACGATTTCGCCCTGATACTCATATTCAAGGCTAGGAACACACCGGGAATATAAACCGTCTTGGCTTCGGTCTTTTTGCTTTGATCCGGCCCATACGCTCACGAGGTTGCGGCCTAGCCGGCGGTATTTGCCGTCGACCCAAGTTATGCGTAGGGGGGCGTCGCCTGTTCCCCAAAACGGGTCCAGACCGAGAATGAGGCTCGGAAGGGTGGTGACCACAGTGCCAAGGTGCGGGCCTGAATACACGCCGGCGATCTCTACGGGTGTGACTCGTAGCAATTCCTCGTCATCTCCGCGGATGCCTTTTAGAATACCTCCCAAAACGGCGAGTGAGCCGCCAATGCCTTTGGTGTGTAATTGGCCCGTCGTATATTTCGTGATTTGCGGAATTGCCCCGGTTGAAAACAGAAAACCCGCATAATTCGGCCCGTCCGCATCAATGATGTTGAGCAAGGGGATGTCGACACGGTCCAAGGGTGCGCTCAACGCCGTTTCGACGGTTTTGGCCTTGGCTGACTTCAACCCGATATTTTTGGCGACCTGATTTGTCATGCCGCCGGGGACGATGGAGAAGGCGGGGAAAGGGTCGAACTTATCGGCTTGATATAGAAAAGCGGAAATAACGCCTTGGACGGTGCCGTCGCCGCCTTCGATGATGACGTGATTAATACCGTCGCTAGCCGCCTGTGTGACGGCGGAGGGCAGGGCGTCAAAGGGATCAAGGCGGAAACAGCTTACGCCTGTTTTCTCGGCTAACGGCTCTAATACCGAGCCTTTGCGGGCAACCCGCTCGGAGAGCATATTAACAATGAAAAGGCGGTTCACGCGAAAACCTAAAGGGTTTCCGTGCGCAGAAGCATGAAAGATCCTGTTATGCCGAAAACCAATAGTGGCAGTGTGATCGCGGGGAAAACGCCCAATCCACCGGACGCGGCAAAGGTCGCCATAGCTCCGTCAAAAATCAGGAAAATAAACGCCATCGTGATGCCCAATATCAGCGTTTTATTTCCTGTGTCTTCCCGTCCCGTGCGCTGCATCATGGCTGCACAAGCGATGAGCAAGATAAAGGCGGCGATTGGCCGGGTTAAACGATGAGCATGCCAGAATTTATAAGCAAAACTGGGCTTCGATCCGCTATTTCCGCGCTTTGAGAAATTCCGCATTTCAGCAAGAGACAAATCTCTGGGTTCAGCAGCAAGTCTGGCAATAGAGGTCGGGGTTTGCCGCGTTTCCCAGGTTCTAGAGCCAATTAGCGGGGTCAGGGGGCGCGTCTCGCCATCTGCGCCCTTTACCTCAATCTGTTCAACGCCGGTCAATTCCCAATTCGGATCTTGATAGGTTGCCTTTTCAACATGCCAAATGCGCTCAACCGTCCCGTTTTCATCACGGAAGAAAAATTGAATATTGCCCAGTGTGTCATAACTAATCCGCTCGGTTGCCCGGACAATTCGCCCTCGATCTTCGAGCCAAAGCGGATTGTTTTCCGTGATATTTTTGACCTTATATTCGCCAATTCCCCAAGCCTGCAGCGCCCTAACCGCAGGCGCCATCGCGATGTCGACGAAAAGCACGGAGATGACGGACGCCCCGACCACGACGGGGGTTAGCATCAGGACTTGTTTTGTCGCAGAGATGCCAAATCCCATGAGCGCCACTAACTCATGATGGCGGATAAGCTTTACGAATGTCATCAATACGGCCACGACAATGGTAAAGACGAAAATGCGGTCGAAGATGACGGGCGCGCGCAACCCCATATACCGAAATGTGTCGGTGAAACCGCCGCCGCCTTTGACAATGTCGCCGCCGTTAGCGAGGCTATCCAGTAATCCGATCAGCGTGAGGAAGCCAAACACTAATGTAAGCCAGGTGATCAGAAACGCTTTGGATATATATCGCGCAATTTTAAACATTACGCTTATTCCGCCCGTCACCGAAAAGCTGTTTCACATGACCCAAAGCCTCGTCTTTAATATGGGCAATCCAATGCGAAAGAGAGGTCAGTGGCGGCTGTCCCATCTTAAAGGCGCTCTTCCAGAACAAGACAAAGGCCAAAATCGCTACGGCCAGAATAATCCCCCAAATGCCCAGCCAAGGCGGAATCGTGCCTGCTGCCCCCAATGTCTGCGCCAGCTCTAAGGCTTTGTTGACGGAAACGAGAAAGACAACGCCGACGAAGATACCGGCGGCAGACGGATTCCGGCCATAATTTATGCCTAAAGGCACGCCGATGAACGGGAGTAATAGAATCAAGGTGGCCTTCGCTAATCGTAGATGCAGGGCGGCATTATTTGTGTTTTTGTCGATTGATTGCGTTTGACTGCCATTCCGATTTGCAAATAATTCAGATGACGTCATCTCCCGCTCATCATCCCCCCTAATACGGTAGGTCTCATTGCTCGGCGGCACCGTGACGGCCGATTCCGCAAAACTCGTTTCGCCCGATAACTTCCCATTACGAATTGGAAAGCCTTGGCCCTGAGCCAGGTTCAAAACCGGCCATCCGTCGAGGACATTTATCTTTCCGACGCCTGCCGTCGCAATGCGGTAGCCTTTTGTGCCGCTAGGGTCTTTTTCTACATCATAGATAAAAACAGGGCCAATAGCGCCGTTCTCGCCATCTGTTCCGGCAAAGAATGTTCGCGTGTCAATCTTCGTGAAGGTGCCTTCTCGCAGAGCCGCCGTATAGCTTTGTTGGGTGACGAAAAAGGCTGTCTGCCGATACTTATATCGTCCAACGGGTTGCAAATACCCATCCACGAAAACGGTGAGGCCGGATAAGAAAATTGCCAGTAATATGAAAGGCTTAGTCATGTGGAACAATGAAACCCCGGCCCCCAAGGCCGCCGTGAGTTCTGAGGATTTCGATAATTTGTCAATCGTTAGAATAGTTCCCAATAAAAGCGCAAGGGGGAGCGCCATGCCGAGATAATATGGCAGTAGATTGACAATCATCGCGGTCGCATCAGCACCGGGTTTTGTCGAGTTCGTTACCAATTGGAAAATCCGCAACAAGCGTTCCAACAGCAGGACACAGCAGGCAAATATTACCAAACCGCCTATACTCAAGCAGGCGTTTTTCAGGATATAACGATTAAGTCGGCCCATATAACAGGTCTGTGATTACGCCTTTACGCTTTGGGATTAATACCCATATGAAATGGGACCGCCCTTATTTGGGCAGAATGTTGACTTAGGAAAATGATGGTATGAAATCAAACACCTATATAAGAAAATTTGCTAAAGCTTTTGTCATGATGGGGGCTCTGTCCCTGTCGGCAGTGGCGGTTGCGGCGGATGACGAAAAAACTGAAGAGACGTCAACCCCGATCTCGGACATCGGCAAAGCGACGGGATTGACGCTCTATGACAGAGATAAAGCTGACACCTGCGTTCCCGGCGCGCTGCAGATTCGGGCAACGGTTCACAATGTTTACAAAGAAGGCATTTTGAAGCTTGAGCTTTTTGGGGAACATAAGTTTCTCAAAAAAGAGGGCAAATTACGGCGAATTCGCGTGCCCGCTGAGGACGGCAAACAAACCGTTTGTATCAACCTGCCGACGCCCGGTGAATATGCTGTCATCGGCTATCATGATATAGACGGGAACAGACGTTTGAAAAAGGCTTGGAATTTCAAGCCAAAAGAACCTTATGGCCTGTCGAACAATCCGGAAATCAAGTCGATGCGCTTACCTAAATTTTCGGAAACAGCAGTCGACGTTCCGATGGAAGGTGTAGACATAGACATTCAACTGGTTGACCTTTAGCAACAGGACGCAGATAGCCTTCTCCAGTTATGAATAGGCTGGGAGGGTCCTGTGTCGATAGCCGCAGAAGACTTCGAAATTATAGAGGCGTCGACTCCGGCTGAAATCCAGCGGTTTTTGGCGCTGCCTTACGACCTCTACCGCGGCCAAGCGGCGTGGGCGCCGCCTTTGCGTTTAGAACGCAAGGAACAATTTGATCCCGAAAAGAACCCGGCTGCCCGTAATTTGGATCGCCGACTCTTCTTGGCGATAAGGGACAGTCGCGATGTCGGGCGTATCGCCGTTTTCACTAATCCCGTTCATGATGCGCATCACGACGCAGAAGCGGCCTTCTTTGGCTATTTGGACGCGATTGACGATCCGGCCATCTTAGCCTCGCTCCTCAGCCGCGCTCAAGATTGGGCGCGCGGTGAGGGAAGAACCCGGTTAATTGGCCCGGCCCAATGGGGCGTGAATGAGGAAGTTGGCTTACTCGTCGATGGGTTCGAACATCCAAATGTGCTTCTAATGTCATACGGGCGGCCATATTATGCGCCCGCGATTGAGACGGCAGGATTTACAAAAGCTATCGATATGTTGGCGTTTCAAGCCGACCTTCACAAAGGCTACCCACGCCCAAAAATGACGCGCATGATGGTCGACTATGCCAAAAAATCCAAATCGATTACGTGGCGACCACTTAATCACAAAGACTTTACCGGCGAAGTTAAAAGGGCCATGCATATTTTCAACGATGCTTGGTCGGAAAACTGGGGGTTCCTGCCTTTTCCTGACGAGGATATTCAGCATCTCGCGAAAGAGATGAAACCGCTTATCGTCCCCGAGCGATTTTTAATGGGCTTCATTGACGGCGAACTCGCTGCGTTTCTGTGCTTGCTGCCTGATTTGAATGAACTCAGTTCCGGCTTTGATGGAAAATTACTCCCGTTTAATTGGGCGAAATTAATTTATCGGTTGAAAACGCAAAAGGCTAAACAGGCCAGAATTCCGCTTATGGGACTAAGTCGAAAATACCATAATACGCGGAAAGGCTTGGCTTTAATTGCGTCTCTTTGCGAGGAGTCCTTTGAGGCGGCGCGTCAGGCGGGATTCACCCATTGCGAATTATCTTGGATATTGGAAGACAATGACGGCATGATTGCAATTTGCGAGCAAGCCAGTGCAGTCCCTTATAAAACTTACCGCATGTACGAAAAAAGCGTGGGCTAGATGACGGCTGCTGTACTCATACTTGCCGGCCAACGCGAAGGCGTGGTTGACCCGCTTTGCGAGGCGGCAGGCGTCACCCATAAAGCAGAAATTCCCGTGCTTGGAATTAAAATGCTGGACCGCGTTATAGAAGCGCTCATCAATTCCGGATTTCTGAAAAACATATACATATCAGGCTATTCCGGCAGTCATCTCACAGAAGTGCCCAGCGGAAGCGGACCTGCGGACAGCGTCCTGCTCGGCTTAGAGCATATCGCAGAATATCCCTGCCTCGTGACGACGTGCGACCACGCCTTATTAACGCCTGCGATGGTGCAATCCTTTATTGAGGGCGCGAAAAACTCAGGCGCGGATGTTTGTGTTGGACTGGCGACGGAGGACGTCATCCGCCCCGCATACCCGCTCACAAAGCGCACATATCTTAGATTTTCTGACGTTGCCGTTTCGGGGTGCAATCTCTTTTATATTGCGAATGCGGATGGCCTCAAGGCCATCAAATTTTGGCAAGCCGTTCAGCATCTCAGAAAAAATCCCATCAAGCTCGCCAGAAAAGTCGGCGTCAGTATTGGGATCAAATTTGCCGCCGGAAAATTGAGTATGTCAGACGCTTTCGACTATGCCGCGAAACGGATTGGGATCTCTGCCGTGCCCGTTTTATTGCCATATGCGGAAGCGGCGATTGATGTCGATAAACCGTCTGACCTTGAATTGGTCGAAGCGATTTTGGACTCGCGCGTTTTATGAGCCAACCTGATCTGTCAATTCTCTCCACGCGCAGCGTCGGAAAACGCGTCGCGTCCAATGCGGGCTTGATGGTGGGCTCTAAGGGTTTGGCCGCGATATTTGGTCTGCTTGGATTGTTGATCGCATCGAAATCGATCAGCATTGCGACGCTTGGAATTATTCTTTTCCTCCATTCCTATCACCTATTATTCGCGCAATTAGCAACATTCCAGGCGTGGCAGACGATTATCCGCTTCGGCATGGAGGACATCCAAAATGACGATCCCAACAGCTTAGCGAAATTGATAAAATTCGGGTATAAGTTGGATATCATTTCTGCCGTTATTGCGTTTGCTGCTGCGGTGGCTTTTTTCCCTATATTCATTCTTCTTCAGAATACGTTTCCGACGGTTTTTGATAAGCTGCCTGAAGATATAGATATGCGGTCCTTGTACCCGATTGCCATCTTCTATTGCTCCCTGCTGTTGCTTCGGAATCGCGGCGCATCCATTGGGGTGTTCAGGCTCTTCGACCGATTTGACGTGCTGGCGTGGCACGGCATGATCATGACAGGGGTGAGATTGGTCGGCGTAATCATTGCAGCCCTTATGGGAGCAGGCCTTGAAGGCTATCTCATCGCTTGGTTCGTCGGTTCATTGGTTGATTATTTGGCGCTTCCGGTGTTGGCGGGCATAGAACTTGCGAAGCGTAATTTCCTGGCGCAAATCTGGCGCACAAAATCGAGCATTTTCCACGCGCGAAAAGGGGTTTGGCCGTTTGTTTGGAAAGCCAATATCGATTCATCCCTGGCCGCGTCTAATGTGCATCTTCCGGTCTTATTGGTCATGGGCGTTTTCGGGCCAGTATGGGTCACGGTATATAGGTGGGCCGAGGAGATCGCGAAACTTCTATCCGAAGGCTTTAAGCTTTTGGACCAAGTTATTTACCCTGAACTCGCAAAAATGGTGAGCGCGGGGGAAGCGGCTAAAATTTGGCGTTTGGTGATGCGTTCCGGCATTATTTTGCTGTCGGTCGGTTTGTTGGCCTCGCTCTTCATCTGGCTTTCTTTGGGACCTATGTTTGGTTACTTTCTGTCTGAGGATTACCGAGAGGTTGCCCCGCTCGCGTCACTACTGGTTCCGGCGGCGGCCCTGCTGGGTATGGCGGCGCCGCTATATCCCGTGCTTTATGCAACCAACCATCCGGAACGCGCGATTTATGCGCGGGGCGCCGGCGTCATCGTCTACATCCTTTCCTTCTTCGCCCTAAGCGCAACGATTGGCCATATGGCGCCCGGGTGGGCGGCAATTGCAGGCAATCTCGTTGCGGTTGGTTTGGTGATGTGGCTGGCAAAGCAGGCCTTAGACAAGATCGTCCGGCAGCAGCAGGACGGCGGGATACCGGAAGACAGCCCCGCGCCGGGGTTTGGCTTGATCGGCGATAGCGCCGCGCGAATTTGGGGGCTGCCTGTGCGGGAATGGCAGACGCGGGCTTTCAAGAAAGCCGGAGCGGACGTGACCCTACCGTTAGCCGTGGATGATAAAGGCGTTTGGCATGACATTGATTGGATTATGAGCGCGGAACTTTCGAAGTCTTTCACCCTCACGGATCGTTTGGCCCTTATCGAATCCGGCGTGATTGTGAGCTTGTCCTCGGCAACGCTTTCCGAGGCTGAAAAACTGATAGGACGCGGCGCCGAAGCCTTGTCCGGAACTGATTTTAAGGCCGTTGCGCCGAGTGATGTGAATGACGGTTATATTAAATCGCTTCGCAAACACGAGGCACCTTATGTGCTGGATACGCGGACAACGCCAATACTGGACATAATGCGCCGACAATTCGACAGCTCTTATAAAGGCATCACTGATTTTGTTACAAAATGGATTTGGCCCGTGCCGGCCTTTTACGTCACGCGCTTATGTGCCTGGATGCGTCTCAGTCCAAATCAAGTGACGACAATTGGGTTCTTTCTTATGTTGGCCGCGACCTATTTTTTCTGGAATCAACATTGGGCCCTAGGCTTTTTATGTGGATGGACCATGACGTTTCTGGACACAGTCGATGGAAAGCTCGCCCGGACGACTATGACATATTCCAGCTGGGGCAATATTTATGACCACGGCATAGATTTGATTCATCCGCCATTCTGGTACTGGGCTTGGTTTATTGGCCTTGGCGGAACCTATAGTTTCGCGGACCCGCTATGTATTGCATTGCTCGCGATTTGGGTGGGCTATGTCGTAGACCGCGTTATTGAAGGTGCTTTTTTGGGTCAACATGGATTCCATATTCACGTCTGGACAAAATTCAATTCAGGCCTTCGGTTCTTTATTGCGCGCCGCAACCCGAATACCTTTATCATGATGATTGGAATTATGCTGACCGCTATTTGGGCAGGCGCGGGATATTGGGCCTTTCTTGTTATCGCAATCTGGACATGGGTTTGCATTGCCGCAAATTTTGTTACGCTTATCATAGGCTTGATTGCCAAGCGCCCAATTGTTAGCTGGATGGATGCTTAAGCCTGTGCAACGCGTTGCTGTTTTCGATCTTGATGAAACAATCACGACCCGCGGCACATGGGGGCGGTTTGTCTCGTTGGCCTTAAATGATAAACCGGGTAAACTCATCGCGATGTGGCTCCGTGCGGGGGTAGGGCAACTCTTCTATAAATTTGGATCACAGGAACGCATTTCCGTGAAGCGAGCCATGTTGCGGCGGAGTCTGAGCGGAAAGACGAGGGTTGAGTTGCAAAACTTGGCGGATGGATTCGCGGATGAAGAGGTGCGGTCCGGACTTCGCCCCGGCGCGCTAAGGCAGATAGAGGCGCACCGCGCAGCTGGCGACCGTATCATCATCGCCTCTGCCGGCGCGGATTTGATTGTGGAGGCCATAGCAAAGCGCCTTGGCATAGAAACCGCAATCGCCACGAAATTGGCTTGGACCCGGGAGGGCGAAAACGAGATATGTGCGCGTGATTTTGGCTCGGAGAATTGTTACGGCCCCGGGAAACTAACGAGACTTCGGAAATGTTTGGAAACATTAGATGATTTTCAACGGTCGGCCGTACATATCACTATGTACTCAGACAGTAACTCTGACTTGCCCGTCATGAAATATGCGGACAAAGGTGTTTCAGTTAATGGGGACAAAAAACTGCTCAAAGCGGCTAAAGTTTACGGTTTCGAAACTGTAGACTGGTCGTTATGAGCTTGGAAACACTTTAAGGGCTGACATGCACGCCATTATTCTAGCCGCTGGCCGAGGGTCGCGACTTTTACCGCTTACATTGGATCTGCCAAAATGTCTTTTGCCGATAGGCAATACGACAGTTTTGGGGATGCAGCTCGATACCTTGGCTGCAAATGGTGTGAAAACCGCGACAGTGATTACCGGATTTAACAGCCACATGGTGAAAGCGGAAATAAAGTCACGCCAGAGCGGGCCGCGTATCAAAATTCTCTATAACCCCTTCTATCAAGTCGCCGATAATTTGGCATCCTGCTGGATGGCCCGCAAATCCATGCGCCGCGATTTTCTGCTCATTAATGGCGATACTTTATTCTCGCCTGAGCTCCTTCAAACCGTACTCGGCGCCCCAACGAAGGAAATTGCCGTCACGATTGACCAGAAGGGATATTATGACGGGGATGATATGAAAGTGACGTTAAATGGGGAGCAGCTGACGGCGATTGGAAAGACTTTGCCGCTAACTAAAACTGACGGTGAATCCATTGGCATGCTACGCTTTATGGATGCAGGGCCAAAGATTTTTCGGAATGAATTGAAACGTTTAATGAAGACCCCTGACGGAACGGATAGCTGGTTCTTGTCCGCCATTCACGGCTTGGCGCAATCCGGCCAACACATTGATACGATTAATATCAAAGGTGCGGAATGGTCAGAACTGGACACGTCCGAAGATTACGAGATTTGTCGGAACCTGTTTGGCGATTCTGAAACAGCCAGAAAACGCTTCGCCGTTATCTAATTTTTCTAAATTGTGACTTGAGAATTGGTTTTTTTCGGGCCAACTTAGTCCCATGTCTTTAGGTAATTCACTCCTTGAGAAGATAATGACGCGTTTTGTGTCAAACGGCGCGTTGACCGTTTATCTGCCTGATGGAACCTCAAAGACTTATGGCCCGGGCGGCGAGCCATCTGCCGCCATTCGCATTGCGGACCCCAAACTCCCGCTAGAGCTCGTTAAAAAACCTGAGCTCGTGGCGGGCGAGGCCTATATGGATGGCCGATTGGAGATGGTCGATTGCACAATCTATGATTTCCTGAACGTTTTTGCCCATAATAAGGATGGCCTACGCAAAGGTCCTATTCGATCAAAAGTCAAAAAATGGCAAAAGAAAATTCGGCGTTGGCATCAACGCAATCCGCGCGCGGCAAGCTCGGAAAATGTGAAAGCCCATTATGATATATCAAATGAGCTCTATCGGCTCTTTTTGGACGCGGATATGCAATATAGCTGCGCCTACTGGCCCTCTCGGGGCATCACTTTGGAGGACGCGCAGCTTGCAAAGAAGCGGCATATCGCGGCGAAACTCGCGTTGAAACCCGGTCATCGTGTGCTGGATATAGGCTGCGGTTGGGGCGGCATGGCGCTTTATCTGGCCAAAGAATATGATGTGAACGTCGTCGGCGTCACGCTCTCCACGCAGCAACATGCGCTCGCCGTGCAGCGGGTCAAAGATGCGGGGTTAGAGGGTAAAGTTGACATTCGCTTACAAGACTACCGTGATGTCGAAGGCCCGTTTGACCGTATTGTCTCGGTTGGGATGTTTGAGCACGTCGGTATTGGGCATTTCGCCGAATATTTTAACGGCATCCGCGAGCTTTTGACCGATGACGGCGTGGCCTTGGTTCATTCAATTGGCCGGAAGGGCGGCCCCAGCACGACGGGCGCTTGGATACGCAAATACATTTTCCCGGGCGGGTATTCGCCGGCGCTTTCCGAGACATTTGCCGAAATTGAGAAAGCGGGGCTTTGGGTCACGGATTGCGAACTTTTACGCCTGCATTATGGCTACACCCTGGCTGAGTGGTCGAAGCGCTGCGAGGCAAATAAGGACAAGATTATCGAGATGATGGGCGCGGAATTTTTCCGGATGTGGGAATTTTATTTGGCGATTTCGGAGCTCTCCTTTGTGCAAGGGAAGCACATGAATTTCCAAATTCAATTGAGCAAAGATCTAAACGCCTTGCCGATTACACGGGATTACATGGTGGACGAAGAGCGCGCGCGGGGGTAAAGCGCGCGCGTTATGACGACTCCTGTTGAAAAACCCAAACATCTGAAGAACCCGAGACGGGCTTTTGTAAAACGTAATGGCAAGAAACTCGTGCGAAAGATCGCGGCGTTTCAAACGCGGCAATCCAAAGTGCCCGACACGCCGAAGCTTTCTAATGATCATTTCGATTTCCTGAGCGATTTTACGGATAATTGGGAAGTGATTCAGGCGGAGGCGCGCGAGGTGCTCAAGTTCCGGGATGCTATCCCCACGTTTCATGAAGTCTCGCCGGATCAATATAGGCTTTCGACCGAGAATAATTGGAAGACGTTTGTATTATATGGCTTTGGTCAGCGCCTTGAGAAGAACGCCTCTCTCGCGCCCAAAACGTCTGAAATTCTGGAGCGTGTCCCTAATTTGCAAACGGCCATGTTTTCGATACTTGCGCCTGGCTACCATATCCCGGCGCATAAGGGTGTGACCAAGGGGATATTGCGCTCCCATCTGGGTTTAATCATTCCAAAAGATCGCGAGAAATGCCGCATTCGGGTCGACGATACGATTACGCCTTGGAAAGAGGGCGAGATTTTTGTTTTCGACGACACTTATGAGCACGAAGTTTGGAACGATACCGACGAAGAACGCGTGATTCTCCTCTTCGATTTCGATCGGCCGATGAAACTGGCGGGACGTGTATTGAACACGACATTCCTGAACATCATGAAATTGACGGCGTTTTATCAAGATCCCAAGAAAAACCTGCAAACCGCCGAAGATCGTTTGGAGGCCGCTATTCGCAAAGCCGACGCCAATATGGAAGCGATGAGCGACCCTGCGGGGTAATCTGTGATCGATCGCCGGTTTTGATTCGCCCGAGAGGGGTCTGAGAGCCTCTGTTTTAGCGGTTGGGGCGATAAGACGTCAGCGCGACATTGAGATTAGATTACGAAGCGACAATGTAGCCTCAATAATAAGTTTTTCACTTATTATTTACTTTTCAGTCCAGGTAACTTCGCTTAAGGGCCGCCTCAGTTTACCTTGGACGTCAATACAGAACTACAGATGAAACGCAGTATCCGCAAAGGTTACGAAATTTTATAAAAAAACCGATGATTTACGCTGGAAAGCCATCGGGTAGTTCCTATCTTGAGTTCAAGGGATTATGGAAATCCGCGGTGCCGATAGGGACATACGTGCCGCACATTTAATAGAGGACCTTATGAAAGGTGATTATTGCACGCGCGAAGGCGCAGAGCGTTTGAAAGAACAAATTGAAGCCTATTGGGCCGAGCGAGGACATGAAGTCCGCGTAAACCTCGTCCAAGGTGGTTTCTTAGCCTCCATGCGTTCGGCGCGTACTGATGTACGGTCGACTTTGGTAAACGGCGTTCCTGTCAAATCGACTGAGAGCTTCGGCTAAAATATAGCTAAACTCTAACCGCTATCCGTAGCGGTTACAAAGGGTCGGCACGATATCGCGAAAATGCGATAATCGTGTACCGGCCCTTAATCGTATTTGAGGTATCGGCGTATATCCGTATCGCATCAGAATAGAATAAACATTGGCGTTATGTGCGGCGCGCATGTCAGGCCACGCATCTCCGACCATTACAATTTGCGCGCTGTCCCGATGACCCGCGGTTTCGAAAATATGTCCGGCGGCCGGTTTTTTCTGTTTAGGTTCATCCCCCCCGACAATGCGGATGAAATAGCGGTCCAGCTTTAATTTCTCCAGAAGCGGTCGCGCCAGCCATCCCGGTTTATTTGTGCAAACCGATAATTCTGCCCCAAGTTTAATCAGAGTAACCAGCGTTTCCTCGACACCCGCAAAGGGCCGGGAGAGCGTATCAATGGATTTTGCATAGCGATCCAGAAATTCGGTCTGCATGAGGTCGATTTCCTCGTCGCTTGCGCGGTCATCAACAGCTTCCAAGGCGTCAGTCAGCATGCGCCGCGATCCATATCCTACCGCACTGCGCGCCTTGCGGTAATCAACCGGGCCATGTCCGCGTTTTGCTATAACTTCACTTGTCACGCGGACAAGGTCAGGGGCCGTATCGACAAGGGTGCCGTCCAAATCAAAGCAAATGCTAAGGCCTGACAGGCTGTAGGGTGAGACTTTTTTCATTTGCGGTTCGATTCTTCCGTGCGGTGAAGCCGATGATGGGCTAGGGCGGTAAAAAATTCCTAGAAGAGGCATCGCATAATGACAACCAGAAGGGCAGCTATCATCCTCGCAGCAGGCAAGAGTACGCGCATGAAATCCGTGCGGTCCAAAGTGCTGCATCCCGTTGGCGGTCGTCCCATGATCGATTGGGTCACGACGCTTGCTCGCGGTGCGGGTGTCGAAAAGATTGTCTGCGTGGTTGGGGAAGGCAATGCCGATGTGCGCGCCGCTGCCGAGGCGCAAGGGCTGGATATTGCCGTGCAGGAACCACAACTGGGCACCGGTCACGCCGTGCAATGCGCCAAAGAGGCGCTCGCGGGCTTTGACGGTCATGTCGTTGTTCTCTACGCAGATACCCCGCTTATTTCCGGTCCGACGCTGAGCCGGGTTTTCGAGGTGTTTGAAACGCATGCAATGGCGGTTCTGGGCTTCGAAGCCGAAGACCCTGCCGCTTATGGTCGTCTGGTAAAATCAGGCGCTGATTTACATGCGATTGTCGAAGCGAAAGAATGTTCTGAAGAGCAACTGAAAATCACGCTGTGCAACTCAGGTGTTATCGCGGCCTCTGCGTCTGACCTATTTTCCGCCTGTGACCGCGTGACCAATGACAATATCAAGGGCGAGTATTATCTCACAGACATCGTGGAAATTCTTCGGGAGGATGGGAAAAAGGCAACGGTTGTAAATGCGTCGGAAACCGAAGTCCTTGGCGTGAATGACCGCACGGATTTGGCCGCCGCAGAGCTCGCTTTTCAGACCGTAATGCGGGACGCCGCTATGAAGTCAGGCGTGAGTTTGAAGCACCCTGAAACAGTGTTCTTTTCATATGACACCGTGCTGGAGCCGGATGTCAGCGTCGATGCCAATGTCGTTTTCGGTCCCGGAGTCACGGTTCGCCGCGGCGCAACCATCCACGCTTTCTCGCATATTGAAGGTGCCGACATCGGCGAGCATGCGAATATAGGGCCTTTTGCAAGACTTCGTACCGGCACAGTTTTGGCGGAGAATACGAAAGTCGGAAACTTCGTTGAGACAAAGAAGGCTATCGTCGGAAAAGGTAGTAAAATTAATCACTTATCCTATGTTGGTGATGCTGAATTAGGCGCTGATGTCAATGTCGGCGCGGGCACGATTACGTGTAATTATGACGGGTTCAATAAACATAAGACGACCATAAAGGACGGGGCGTTTGTCGGGTCGAACAGTTCTCTCGTTGCGCCTCTTACAATTGGAACGGGTGCGTTTCTAGGCTCCGGCGGCGTAGTGACGAAAGATGTTCCCGATGACGCGCTGGCTTTGGCCCGGTCAAAACAAGTGAATAAAGAAGGTTGGGGCGCGCGCTTCCGCGCCGTTCAAGAAAAACTGAAAGCTAAAAAGACATGAGCGTCGTAAAAGAAAATGCGGCCATGGCGGCGCTGGATTTTGTCGAAGATGGAATGATCCTTGGGCTTGGCTCCGGCTCGACGGCAGAAATTTTCATAGACCGCTTGGGCGAGCGCGTTGCGGGCGGCTTGAAAGTCTCCGGCGTTCCAACGTCAAAGCGAACCGCAGAATGTGCCATCGAGGCCGGTGTCCCGCTCATAGAGCCTGACAAGGTTGACCGTATCAACCTTACCATTGACGGCGCAGATGAAGTGGATCCGGGTTTCAACCTTATCAAAGGCGGCGGGGCGTGCTTGCTGCGCGAGAAAATCATCGCACATGCGAGTGACCGCATGCTCGTAATTATAGATAATTCCAAAACTGTCGATACGCTTGGGCGTTTTCCCTTGCCAATTGAAGTCGACCCCTTTGGTATGGCGCTGACCGCAGAGCAGGTTTTCGATGCATTGAAGGCAACGGGCTGCGAAGAAGCCCAAACCGTCCTTCGGCAAATGAAAGACGGATCAGGACCACTCGTGACAGATGGCGGGAATTATATTTTGGACAGCAAGTGCAAAGTGATCCCCAGTCCTGCTGATACCGCACTCGCGCTCAGCCAAATACCGGGCGTCATGGAACACGGTCTCTTCATAGACCTCGCAGATGTTTTAATTGTAGGAGAAGCTGACCATGCCCGTGTCATTGAATTATCGCGCGATTAGTGCGGCGTTATGCTTCCTCATAGTCGGCGCCTGCGCCCCGGCGACGCAAGCGCCAAAAGCTGAAGATCTGTCCTATGAAACGCTATTGACGGATTTAGGAAAGATTGAGGTCAAAACAGCTGCTTTAGAAGACTTACCGGGTGAAACACAGGCGGAGAAGCTTTTGTATCAAGCGGGCATTGTCTCGCAAATGCAGACGGCTATGTTGGTGATGTTTGACGCGCAGGCGAAAACTCTACGCGTCGCCGGGAATGAAGAAGTCGCAGACCAGTTGGATAAGAGTCGTCCTCTTATGATGAAGGCGGTCAATATAGAACTTGACGCCATGGTTGTTGACGCAGGTTTACTCTATGAAAAATTTTTAGAGCCCGAAGAAATAGAACGGTTAATTGTTCTGCATTCTGATCCGGTCATGCAGAAACTCATTCGAAACCAACCGGAAATGGCGCAGGGAATGCTGCCTATCGGTGAGAGTTTTGGGCTTCGGGTGGGGCAGCGCTATCAAGAGTTGTTGAAGGGCGAAAAAGACCAATAAATCTTGGAATACACTATCTTATCAATGAGTTGAATGTTGTTTTTAACTTGCTTTTTCGTTTGATGATAAAATCTGATTTGGAAAGAACCTTACATGCCTAAATATGATTTTGATCTCTTTGTAATTGGTGCCGGATCAGGCGGCGTTAGGGCGGGGCGTTTGGCGGCGCAACTCGGGAAGCGTGTCGGCGTCGCAGAGGAAAGCCTGCCGGGCGGGACCTGTGTTGTGCGGGGCTGCGTGCCGAAGAAATTCCTCGTTTACGGTGCGGATTACGGCTCGTCTATTCGCGAGGCCGCGCAATATGGTTGGTCGGTCGGTGAGGTTTCATTTAACTGGCCGACCTTGCGGGACACCATTCAAAAAGAAGTCATGCGCCTATCCGATATATACTCAAAAATCCTCGAGAAAAACGGCGCGACGCTTTTTCGGGAACGCGCGGAATTTGTCGATGCCCATACCCTTCGCCTCAAGACGAGCGGTAAGGAAGTCACAGCCGAAAAAATCTTGATTGCTGTGGGCGGTCATCCTTGGGCCCCGGACTTAAAAGGCGCCGAACATGCCATCGTTTCGGATGATGCCTTTACTTTAGACACTTTACCCGAACGTGCGTTGATCATTGGCGGCGGCTACATCGCGTCCGAATTCGCCGGCATCTACGCTGGGCTGGGCGTCAAAACGACACAAGCCTACCGCGGGGACAGTTTATTAAATGGCTTTGACGCCGATGTACGCGATGAAGTCGACATGGTCCAAAAGAATAATGATATTGATGTGAAATTCGGCATCAGCCCAACAGAGATCAAAAAAACAACGGGCGGCTATATCGTCACCTTTGATGATGGCTCGAAAATCGGAACGGATTTGGTTTTTATGGCAACAGGGCGAAAGCCAAACACCGCCTCACTCGGTCTGGAACATGCAGGCGTGAAGACCGATAAATCCGGCGCCGTCATCGTTGATGACTTCTCGCAAAGCTCAGTGAAGCACATCTTTGCCGTCGGAGATGTTACCAATCGTGTGAACCTGACGCCCGTCGCCATTCGCGAGGCTGTCGCCTTTGTTGAGACTGCGTTGAAAGGCAATAAAACCGCCTATGATCATTCTAACATTGCCAGCGCCGTTTTCACGCGGCCCCCTGTTGGGACTGTTGGCCTGACGGAAGCCGAAGCGACGGAAAAATATGGCGACGACGTTACGGTCTATACGACCAAATTTCGTCCCATGAAAAATGCGCTCTCCGGTAACCCGCAAAAGGTCTTCATGAAGCTCATTTCGCAGGGCAAAGAAGAGACGGTGATCGGCATCCATATTGTCGGCGATGCCAGCGGGGAGATGATCCAAGCCTTCGGGATTTGCGTCAAAGCGGGGCTGACGAAAGCGCAATTCGATGCGACCTGCGCTGTCCACCCGACCATCGCCGAAGAAATGGTGACGTTGAAGGCTAGAGTTTCCACTTAGGAAATTAGTTCCCGCAGGTCAGGTAACTGATTTTTTTTGTCGCAGCCGTCATCCAAAGCTAGGCAAATTTATCCACAACTGCTATCGCGCCGCTCGACTGACGCAAATCTCTTGCGTGCAAGGACCTGAATATGACTAAATGGACACCGTCAAGCTGGCGAAATAAACCTGCCAAACACATCCCGACGGATTATCCTGACTTGGACGAGTTAAAGGCTGTTGAGACAACTTTGAAAGGTTATCCGCCGCTCGTTTTTGCGGGTGAGGCGCGCCGTTTGAAAAAGCGTCTCGGCGAAGTCGCCATGGGCAAATCCTTCCTTATGCAGGGGGGGGACTGCGCTGAGAGTTTTAAAGAATTCCACCCTGATAATTTGCGCGATATGTTCCGCGTTATGATGCAGATGGCCGTCGTCCTAACCTACGGGGCAGGGCAGCCTGTTGTCAAAGTTGGCCGCATTGCCGGACAATTCGGCAAACCGCGTAGCTCTCCCGTGGAAGTTCGCGATGGAGTCGAGCTCCCGTCCTATCGCGGCGATAATATCAACGGCATGGAGTTTAATCCGGAGTCTCGTATTCCCGACCCGCAAAGACTCCTCAAAGCCTATGGTCAGTCAGCATCTACGATGAACTTGCTGCGGGCCTTTGCGACGGGCGGTTATGCGAACCTGCGCAACATCCACAAATGGACACTTGGCTTTGTTGACGGGTCTGAGCAGACAGCAAAATATAAGGCGCTGTGCGAGAAGATCGAAGACGCGTTGGATTTTATGGACGCTTGCGGCGTGACGCCGGAATCGACACCGCAAATGGCGGCGACAGATTACTACACATCCCACGAAGGACTGCTGCTGGGCTATGAAGAGGCGATGACCCGTATCGATAGCACCACGGGGCGTTGGTATGACACCTCCGCCCATATGCTTTGGATTGGTAACCGCACGCGTCAGCTCGACCACGCCCATGTGGAATTTATGCGCGGGATCGAAAATCCGATTGCGATGAAGATTGGCGAAGGCTTGGAACCGGATGAGCTCTTGCGTTTGCTCGATGTCTTGAACCCGGAAAACGAGCCGGGCCGCATGACTCTTATCGCGCGTTTTGGCCATGACAAGGTTGCCAAAGGTCTACCAACGCTCGCCCGCGCCATTCAGCGCGCCGGACGGCATGTCGTTTGGTCCTGCGACCCGATGCACGGCAATACGATCAAAACCGACAGCGGCTATAAAACGCGGCCGTTTGATAATATCCTCACCGAGGTGAAGCAGTTCATGCAGGTTCTGCATTCTGAAGGCTGTTGGCCCGGCGGTGTGCATTTCGAGATGACTGGCCAGAACGTCACAGAATGTCTGGGCGGTTCTGCGCGCGCAGTCAGAGAAGAAGATTTGTCCTCGCGCTATCACACCCATTGCGATCCGCGCCTAAATGCCAATCAAGCGCTGGAATTGGCCTTTTTGATCGCGGAAGAATTAGGAAGCTATCGCCGTGAAGAGGGCGCGCGCTTGGCCGGCTAAGGCGTTTCCTAAAATACCGTATTGATATTAGGCCAATTAAAAAGCCGCTCTAGGGAGCGGCTTTTTATTTCTTAAATTTTCGTCGGACCTAAAGGTCTTTAAGCGCCGCTGCAGGCTTGAAGCTTGCCGATGTTTTGGCTTTCGACATCATTTTTTGACCTGTTGACGGATTGCGCATCTCGCGTGATGGACGATGTTTAGCGACAAACTGACCGAAGCCTGGAATGACAATTTTAGATCCATCACCTTGCTTCATTTCATTTGTGACAACTTCGCAAAATGCATTGAGCATGTCGCCCGCTTCTGCTTGTGTACATCCGGCTTGTGCGGCCAACGCGCCGACGAGTTCTTTCTTGTTCATCTGGAAACTCCCTACTGATGAAGTGTGCCCGATCTTGCGCCCGGCACTTGAGAACAAACACTAATGATTAGAGTTAATGAGTCATTAAAATGTGCAGTTTTATGGGCTTTTACGCCGATTTTACTGCGGAAAAGGTTAATTTTTGAGGGTTCGGGCATGAAACCTGACCGTGTTTTTCAAAGAATCGAGAGAATCATATCTCGGGTGATTCTCCTGTTTTTACTTGCAAATCGCCGCCAACACAGCGTTAAGGCCTTATGTCGGATCGCTTAAAAGTTGGGCTCATTGGAGCGGGTGTTTTTGCCGGATATCACGCGAATAAATTAGCGGCCCACCCGCGTGTGTCATTCACGGGCGTTATGGACCGTTCCGCTAATGCAGCTAAAAAGCTCGCGGAAAAACATGGCGTTCAGGCGATGTCGCTACAGACTCTATACGAAACCTCAGATGCCGTTATTATCGCGTCGCCCGCGAGCACCCACGGCGCAATTGCGATCCAAGCCTTGCAGGCGGGATGTCATTGTCTAATTGAAAAGCCCATCGCAACCACGGTTGAAGAGGCTGAGAGAATTGTCGAATTGGCAAAGGAAAAAAACCTCAAAGTTCAAGTTGGGCATCAAGAACGTTTAGTGATCCGCGCCATTGGATTAGAAGAGGTCGATGAAAAGCCCTTAAAAATCGAGGCCGTTCGAAATTCCACTTATTCCAGGCGCGGCACTGATACATCAGTTACGCTGGACTTAATGACCCATGATATTGACTTATGTTCTGTTCTGATTGGACAATTACCTGAACATCAGAGTGGGGCTGCTAGATGTGTGCGATCTGAAACGCCGGACATGAGCCACACAACGATTGCCTACCGCGGACCCGTTGCGCGACTCGAGGCGTCTCGTGTTGCTGAAAAAATAAAGCGCAGAATGAAAATCACTTATCCTTCGGGAATAGTGGACATAGATTTTATTGGGAAAACGCTCACGAATTCGACTTCATTTAAACTCAACGAAAATTTTGGCGAAGATGAGCGGGCGAAAGATAGCTTAGGCGCCGCAACGGATATCTTTGTCCGCGCCGTCTTAGATGATACAGCCGTTTTAGTGTCTGCATTTAACGGCGCTTTAGCTGCGAAAATAGCCATTCAATTGGACGAACTTAGATGAAAGGGAAGAGACAATGCGGATAGTAAAATGGATTGGGTTGGGGCTTTTGGCGCTCATTATACTCGGCGTCGTTTTGAACTGGACCAAAATCCAACGTTTGATGACGGTCAATTCGCTTTTCGACGCAGACAAGATTGTCACAAATTTCTCGAGCATGGATTCCGCCTTTCTGCATCATGACCTGACCATCGGGGAGCCAAAGCCTTGGCCGGAGGATTTTCAAGACATTCCGGAAACGGTGATGATTGCGGGCGTAGAAACCAATCTCGCCGATGCGCTCAAAGAGCTCGACACGACGGCGCTTGTTATCATCCGCGACGGCACGCTCATTCATGAGAGCTATTACAAAGACACCGAGCGCGATGATCTGCGGATCAGCTGGTCCGTCGCGAAGTCCTTTATGTCGGGGCTTTACGGGCAGGCGATTGAGGATGGGTTGATGGATATTCAGCAGCCGATTGAAACCTATCTCCCGCAGCTAATCGGCACAGCTTACGAAGGCGCAACGGTGGCTAATATTTTGAATATGGCTAGCGGCGTGAAATTCAACGAAGACTATATGGACCCGAAATCCGACATCAATGATATGGGCCGCGTGCTCGGCCTTGGTGGGTCGATGGATGAATATACGACAGAATTGGAAGTACGGGAAAATGAACCGGGCACGGTTTGGCAATATGTCTCGATTGATACCCATGTCGCGGCGATGGCGCTGCGTAAGGTCACAGGGAAAACGCTGCATCAGCTTTGGGAAGAGACTTACGGCGAAAATCTCGGCATGGGCAAATCGCCATTTTATTTAACGGACGGACGGGATGTCGCCTTTGCACTTGGCGGGTTGAACCTGCGCACGCGGGACTACGCCAAATTTGGCCAGCTTTTTTTGCAAGATGGCGAATGGGAGGGCGAGCAGCTCGTTCCCGTAGACTGGGTGAAAGACTCCACGACCAACCATGCCCCTAACATCCATCCTGTGCGCGGGACGGGCTATGGCTATCAATGGTGGGTGCCCATGCCGCAGGACGGCACAAACAAAGGCGACTTCTTCGCCGTCGGGATCTACGGCCAATATATATATGTGAACCCTGCTTTAAATATCGTCATCGCCAAGAATGCCGCCGACCGAGAATTCACGCAAGCCCAAAGCAATGGCCAGCACAGCGTGAATATGAATATTGATATTTTCAGGAGCTTGGCAGAGCAGTTGGCGGTAGTGCCAGAGCCAAAATCGGGGATTTATGATTTCATCGCTTTGGAAGGTGAGTCCCAAGGAGATTTTGGTGAGGTCTTTGGATTAGTCCGTTCTATCGATGGTTCGGAGATGGATGAAGCCGAAGTCGCCAGATATATTGAGGCATATAAAAATGGAGAAATAGAGCTTTGTAATAAGTCTGATTGCGATGCTTTGCCATCAGCTGAAGAATTAGAGCAAATATGGTCGAAAATGCTGGAAGAAATCAAACAGACACGCGAAAGAGCCGAACAACCAGAATAAACCCGCCCCGACATCACATCGGGACGGGCTGATCGCATTCCGCCGCTACTTTGCAGACAGCGAAACCAAATCTTCCATCAAGCCTTTTGTACCTGAGTGGACGGTCAATGTGCCGACCTTATCAGAGATCGACTCGAGCGCTTCAAGCTCTTTGAGCCGCATCATGGCAGGGTTATCCGCCATGACTTTGGCCGTGTTGAGCAGGGCCCGCGTTTCAGCGGCGTCTTCCTTCCGCCGGATGACTCCGGCTTCGGCTTCCTTTTCCGCCAAGACAACGGTGTTCAAGATATCCCGCATTTCGCCCGGAAGGATGATATCCTTCAAGGTGACATGGGTAACCTTGACGCCCGCCGTAGCCAGCTCGCGCACAACAGCTGCCATGGCTTCCGCATCAACCGCGCCTTTTTCGGCCAAAACCTCATCGAGTGTTTTGGTCGCCAAAGACCGGCGAAACGCAGAGCCCAAGGCCCGGTGAAGCGTATCGACAAAGTCTTTCACCGCAGTCACGGCGAGGACAGGGTCAACAACTTTGAACGTGGCCGACAAGTTGGTCCGGATAGACACCCGGTCTTTTGTCAGGATCTCTTGGCCCGTCACGTCGAGCGCGGTTTCCCGCGTGTCGACGATTTTGACCGAGATGACCTTGCCGAAAGACCAGGCAGCGTGACCGCCGGGGGCCAATTCGCCTGTCATCTTGCCGTCAACATGGAGTAGCCCTATCTGGCCATGCTCCACCTTGAACCGCTTGATAGAATCCGTCCGCAACGTCATCAACCGACGCGACATGGCGTCCGTCATGATGAAGCCGTCGGTCAAATCGACCCGCTCGGCTGACCACAATCCTGCATCCGTCCAGACGATTTTACGCGTCAGGGGCGGGACGAGGAAGGCGGGCGCGCCGTCCAGCGAGACAATCGCCATTTCATCGGCAGCGGTCTCAAACTCCGTCAGATGCTTCGCGGCGGTCTCTGCGTGGTTTCGCAAGAGGGCCGTCAGGAGTTCGCTCGTGACGGGATCGCCGGAGAGGCGGAATGGCCGCACATCGAAACGCGCTTGATTACCAAGCCGTCCGATATTGTGCCGTCCGGGGCCTAGAATAGCCTCGAAGATGCCATCCTTGAGGATGACAGCCCGTTCCATTTCGGGGATCACGGCCCGAAGGCCGAATAATGTGTGTGTCACTTTGGTCATAACGATACTCCTGTGCTGTCTAATTCACCTGTGACGGTCCTTTATGGTTTGGGCTCAAAAGCGAGCCCGCGAGGTTAGGGGGCGAAAGGCCCGGTTTGGCGGCCCTCCCCATGAGGGCCGCATAAATTCGAGTGACATCCGGGCGAGATGCTGACGCGAGGACAACGGATCCGCGAGGCCCCGCATTGGCGGGCCAAGTGGTCTATCGGCGGGGTCCGCGAAACCTGAAGAGGTCTCGTTTTGCCCGTCAATGTCACACGAGGCGTACCAAAGGGTCCGCCGCGTGATCGGTCATCTCTCGTAAGGTCGGTGGATAAGGGTCGCGGACAGGTCCTCACAAAGGCCCCAAGCCGAAGCTCAAGTACCAGGTGGGTCTTGTCGTTAACGCCGAATCTACCTCCCTGACATCCGCCCGGATGCCGTTATGAGAAGCGATTTTCAGTCGCTTTCGGTGGCCTTCGTAGGGCCTATGGCTCTTCTGGCAGGAGTCGAACCTGCGACAATTAGGGTGTTCACCTAATGCTCTACCAACTGAGCTACAGAACAATTGTGACAGGAGTTGAACCTGTGCTCTTCGATTAAATGTCGAATGCTCTAACCAACTGAGCTACACAAAACCCACAATCTGATGACCGGCCTACAGCATACGAATGCGTCAGAGACGAAACGCACTGGCTAGGAATTCAATGAACCCAGACCTTAGAAGCTCGGCTACCTGAGTAGCGGGAGGCGGCCTCTAAGGGCGATAAAAACAATGCGCAAGCGAAAAATTGAAAAAACTATTCGCGGGTGGTTTTGAGAATTTGCTTTGGAGCAGGGGTCAGAGTAGAGCCAGACCCCTATGACACAGACCCTCAAAATCGCGTCCATTCAGATCAATCCGGTCGTCGGGGATATCCCCGGAAATTTGGAAAAAGCGCAGTTGCAATACGCCAAAGCGAAAGCGGACGGCGCGGATATTGTTGTCTTCTCGGAACTATTTATCATCGGCTATGCGCCGGAAGATTTGGTACTGCGACCCTCCGCCATAACGGATTGTAGAACGGCCTGTAACCGCCTGGCGCGAGAGACCAAAAACGGTCCGGCGATTGTCTTTTCTGCGCCGTGGAAAGATGACGGCAAGCTCTACAATGCGGCGCTATTTATGCGCGGCGGTGAGATTGCGGATGTGCGGTTTAAATATCATTTGCCGAATTATGGTGTGTTTGACGAGGCGAGGGTTTTCACATCAGGTCCCCTTCCTCAGCCCATTGATTTTAATGGGATTTCCATTGGGCTACCTATCTGCGAAGATCTCTGGCAGGATACGGTCGCCGACCATCTGAAAGATGCGGGCGCAGAGCTGATGATCTCTCCCAACGGGTCACCCTGGCGGCGTACGGCGCTGACAGAACGGGTCGCTGCGCTCGGAGAAAAAGTTATCACCGAAGGCTTGCCTCTGGTCTACGTTAATCAGGTCGGCGGGCAGGACGAACTCGTCTTTGATGGCTCGTCTTTCTCGATGGCGGCAGACGGTTCCATCGTGCAATCGCTCAAGAGTTTTGTCGATGATTATGACCTCGCAACTTGGCAGAAGATTGACGATGTCTGGACCTGTGTAGAGGCCAAGCAAGAGATCCAACTTTCCGGTCATGAGGCTGACTGGCGCGCCATGTGTTTGGGACTCGGGGATTACGTCAATAAGAACGGGTTTAAGCAGATAATTTTGGGCATGAGCGGCGGCATTGATAGCGCCATGGCGGCGACAATTGCCGTCGATGCGCTTGGCCCTGACCGTGTTTGGGCGGTGATGATGCCGACGAAATACACCTCCGGCGACTCACTGACTGATGCGGAAAGCTGCTGTGAGCGTCTCGGATGCCGCTATGATTCTATTCCGATCAAACCTGCCATTGATGCGTTTGAGACGATGCTGGATCCGTTTTTCAAAAATTTGCCGCCGTCCGCAGCGGAAGAAAACATCCAATCGCGTTCACGGGCGCTCACTTTGATGGCGCTGTCCAATAAATTTGGGCCAATGCTCGTTACGACCGGGAATAAATCTGAAATGGCGGTCGGATACGCTACACTTTATGGAGATATGTGCGGCGGATATAACCCGCTGAAAGACGTTTATAAGACCGAA
>ENA-ORXR01000817-ORXR01000817.1-marine-metagenome-genome-assembly--contig:-NODE-817-length-37556-cov-10.526668_pt1 | contig 37556 bp, 33 predicted proteins | sample MGYA00237866_ERZ511479 | MGnify/ENA metagenome assembly ERZ511479
TCCGGGCCGATAGAATCGGCTCACCGCTTTGTTTTTCAAAAAAGAATGAAGCAATCAGGACAAAAATGGACGAAACAAGGAGGACAAGCCGTGGCTAATTTGAGAGTCGTTCATCTCAATAATCAATGGGAGAGAGTAATTAAGTTAATCAATAAGGCTCAAAAAAAAGCCGCATAAGCATTTTTATAATTTATACTTTTGTGTATGCGACATTTTGAGATGCACCCAGCAAGTTCAAACCTATAAGGTTTTTAAAAACCTTATAGGTTTCGTTATCAATTTATTATAAAAATAAAATTCATTAATAAATCTATTCTGCCCAATTAATGGTCAATTCCGAAAAAATATTACGATTATGACCTTTCAAGCACAAGCCATACCGATAGTCCAGCCTGAAGATGTGCGTCTGTTTACGATAGATGAATATCACCGTATTGCCGAATTAGGTATATTTGGAAATGAGGGTATAGAACTCTTAGATGGTATTGTTTATAACAAATACAGAGGTATCATTCGTCAATTTACGATAGACGAATACCACCAAATCGCAGATGCCGGACTCTTTGATAATCAGCGTGTTGAATTACTAAATGGAATTGTTAGACTCATGGCTGCAATGAACATTCCGCATTTCGGGATGACCACACATTTGAATACTGAACTAAGTCATCATTTGTATAAAAAATTCACCTGTCTATCGCAAGGTCCTGTTAAAATCGTTGATATCAACGAACCCGAACCGGATATCATGGTTGCCAAATATCGTAAAGATTCGTATATGGGGAAGTCAGTTGAGCCAAAAGATGTGTATTTACTCATTGAAGTAGCCGACAGCACCCTCCGAACAGACCGAACCGAAAAAATGCTCACGTATGCAGCAGCGGGTATTATTGAATATTGGATAATTAATCTCAAGGATTATCAAATAGAGGTATTCAAGCAGCCCGAAAAGAGTGATTACAGATTTAGAGATATTGTGAGAGACGGAGAACTGACCTGTGAGCGCATTGGATTTACTGTGGACGTAGAGGAGTTATTTAGTCATTTGGAAAAGAGACTTTAAACACTTTGATTCTCAAATGTCAATTATGCAAAATAATGCAGTCAGCGAAAAAATCGCCCAAGTCACCGACCTACTCGAACAAATCGAAGCCGTCAATGAAATGATTGACCTACACCGCAAAGCCGATGATGATTTTATGTTGAAACAATATCAACATCGTAAGGAAAAATTTGTAAAGGAACTAAAAGAATTGTTGGCGGATTTTGGGATTGAATCGGGGGATTTGGCAGCATAAAACTCAAAGTAAAATAGCGCAAGTATATGTGGAATGACCTAACAAAACTCATCGAAAACTACCAAAGTCTGGCATTGGAAGAACATCTGGATTATGAAAAATTCAGCATGATGTCCATTGTATGGCATTCCACGAAGATAGAAGGTTGCAGCCTTACCGAAACGGAAACCAAAGTCCTTTTGGAGCAAAATATCACCTCAGGTGGCAAGCCGCTTACTGACCACGTAATGGTCAAAGACCATTACGACGCTTTTTTATTCATCAAAGAAGAAGCCTTTAGAAAACGGAAATTTACGATTGAATTTATCCAAAAACTCAACGTAACAGCTATCATTGGACGTGTGCAATTAGAAGCATTTTGCAAAGCCGTCAATACAAGATTAGACGAAGTGAAAGGCACAGACATCACCAAATTAGCCGCAGATGTACACTACAACTTCGTCAATATTCACCCCTTCGTAGATGGCAATGGCAGAACCGCGAGATTGTTGATGAATTACATTTTGTTATATCACAATCAACCTTTATTAAAATTTTTCACGGAAGATAGAGTCGCATACATTGATGCACTCAACGAAACGGAAGAAAAGAAAAATTTGGAGGTTTTCAGAGCGTTTACTGCCGAACAATACAGCAAATTTTTAACATTAGAAATTGACAAACATCAAACATTAAAAAATAAGCGTTTTATGATGATGTTTTAACGTAAAACGACGCTTCCAGCTCGTTCTCGCCTATGTATTCGCGCCAACGTGAATGTGCGGGCTATCTGCCTTATGTCTGTTCAAATTCAACTTTAAAATAAATCTCTCGCATCGGCACACTTACTTCAATCGTCTCCAAAACCACCTCACTGTCAAGTGATTTGTAAAGGGTAGTGAGCCATTTACCTTCGAGTTGACGTTTGAAAACTTGCACAAAAATTTCTCGCGAATCAATAATGACATACTCTTCTAAAGAAGGCAACTGAATATATCGCAGGAACTTCCCTTGACGGTCAAAATCTGCCGTAGAAGGCGATAAAACTTCAATAACTATGGTAGGATTAGTGATAATATCGACACGGTCATCATGGTAGTCCGGCTGACCACATACGACTGATACATCAGGATATACATAAGAATCCGAGTGATTAAGGCATATTTTAAGTTCACTATTCATCGCGATACAATCTTTATCTCTAAGTAAATTTCTCAATTCACCTGAAACATTGGTAGCAATCAAATTGTGATTCCATGAACCACCTGCCATTGCAAATATTTCTCCTTCATAATACTCACTTCTAAACTCATTTTGGGCTTCCAGAGCAAGATATTCTTCGCGCGTGTATATACCTTTGTGTATCGTGGTATTTTTCATACCATAAAAATACAAAATTATAAGCGTATTGGCAAATACGAAGGACAAGGTAAGCGATTCGTGTGCTGCATCCTCATCGGTATTGCCAAGCTACACACCTCTACGGCACGATTTGTAAAAATCGTGTTACATGTTTTTCTCCCAAAAAATCCGTATTTTTACGAAAAATAATAAAATATGGCTGTTCAAACACAAACCATACCGCAGGTAGAGCAACCGGGAGGTGTACACCGCTTCACGATTGAAGAATATCACAAGGTACTCGAAACGGGGATTTTCGAGGGTCAACGTATCGAATTGCTCGACGGCGAAATCACCATTATGAGTCCAATAGGAAATCCACACAGAGGCATCGTTGGAAGAGTGATGCGTAGGCTAAATGCCACTTTCGGCGAACTGTACAGTTACGTTGTTCAAGGCGCTATACAGGTATCAGAACACAACGAACCTGAACCGGATATCGTAGTTGCAAAATTCAGAGACGATGACTATGTAGGCATAGATATTGAACCGAAAGACATACATCTGATTATTGAAGTTGCCAAAAGTAGTCTCCATACAGATAGAAAGAAAAAAAGGTCTATTTATGCTACTTTCAATATTCCCGAATACTGGATTGCCAATCTAAAAGACCTTCAAATCGAAGTATTCAAACAACCCAAAGACGGCGATTATCAGGTAAAAGAGATTTACAAAATGGGTGATTCGGTCACTTGTGAGGAAATTGATTTTACGATTTCCGTGGAGGATTTATTTAAGTATTTGAAGAAAGAATAACGCAAGATGACCACACAAGCCGCACCAACTAGGGAACATAACACCCTCCGCAAATTCACATCAGAAGAATACCAAAAAATGTACGAATTGGGCATTTTTGATGAAGATGAACGCTTGGAATTGCTGAATGGTCGGATTAAACGCTACAAACAAAGCACTCAATATTCCGGTATCAAAAACCTCATTTTTTTGTACCTTCGAAATCATGTTTGAACTTATCACAGAACGGTTGAAGGTTACTCATTTCAGCGAAGCTGACGCACCATTTGTTTTTGAATTGCTCAATACACCCTCATGGATAAAGTACATTGGTAATCGAGACATCAATAGTTTGGAAGATGCTCGTCAATATATTGTGGAAAAGTATTTTCCTAACTATGAGAAATATGGTTTTGGTGCATATAAAGTAAGCCTCAAAGATAGTAATAAGCCCATTGGTACATCGGGTTTATTTCGTCGTCAAGGATTGGAAGATATGGATGCAGGCTTCGCCTTTTTGCCTGATTACGAAGGATTTGGATATGCGTATGAAGCGACTGCTGCGATATTAGAACATGAAAAAAAACATCACGATATTCAACGTATTCTCGCCATTACATTGCCCGAAAATCAACGTTCTGTCAATTTACTGTTACGCTTGGGATTTAAATATGATAAGATCATTCGATTGCCGAATGAGGATGTAGATTTGGCTTTGTACGTCATGTAGGTCCGCAGTTTATTAGTCCGCAGACGGCAGTTATGCTTGAAAAGTTCTCGCGTTAAACTGCCGTCTGCGGACTGCCAAACTGCGGACACGTTTCCGTAATGTCAGTTAGTTAGAAAATTGGTCGTAAGTAATCGTAAGGTGCGGCATTCTTCCGATAATGGCTGCACCATAATTTGTAATGTATTGATTGTTGGTAACGTTATTTACACCAAGTTTGATGGTAGTTTTGGCTTTGGGAATTTTGTAACCAACCTGCGCGTCGAGTGAGTAATAAGAAGGAATCGTACCCTCTCCGAATGAACCAAACCAATAGAATTCTTCCTGCCATTTCAGATTGACAGCAAAGGATAAATTGTCAGCTATTTTTCGATTGGAAATGCCAACGTTGATTTTATGTTTTGGTGTATTGAAGCCCGGATCAAAACCCTCAAATCCTTCTGGCAGATTATCTTTATCAAAAGAAAAATCATTATAAGAATAGTTACCCCCTAATTTCCAATTATCCTTCAAAATATACTCTATACTACCTGTTACACCAAAGGCATTTACATCTACTGGAGCATTGAAATAAGGACGGAAAACCGTACCTGCCGGTAGTGGATTGCCTCTGTGTGTGGTCGCTTCTTTTGAATAAACATTGTCTTGCTGAATAAAATCTTTATAAATACTGTAATAGCCATTTACATCCAAAAATATTTTTTTATTTGTAATGCCTTTATATCCTATATCAAAGGATTGTAATTTTTCTGGCTGTACGTAGTCCAAATAAATTTCCTGCAAATCGGCTTCATCGCCTGATGAAAGATATGCCAAATACGAATCTTCCGACCATGCGCCACCTTCAAAAATACCATAACGTTCTGCATTTTCGCGTGTACCACCGAGGAGAATATTGGTCGTTGGGAAATAGATGTATTGCCCTTGTGTGGTAGGATTACGGAAGCCAGTTTGGTAAGAAGCACGAATATTATGATTGCCTTCACCAAGAGAATACACTGCGGAAATACGTGGAGAAAATTGCCCTTCAAAATTCTGATTTTTATCATAACGCACTGAACCTGTGAGTTTTAATTGCTCATTCAATACCTTCTTTGAGGCTTGAAGATAACTACCGTACTCGTTGATTTTTATGCGTTCAAATACACCATCACCGTCAGGGTCTTCATTAAAAACCGTACCCATCGTAAAGAGGTCGTACTGTCTCCAATTTGCACCGACCTGTAGGCTGACCGCGTCATTTAACAAACTACTAAAATCGTAATTTCCTTCTACATGATTCAAACTTGAATCATCAATAAAACCTGCGCCACCTTGTTGGAAAAGTCCGTCTCTGACGGCATCAATAGCTGCCTCCGCCTCTGGCGAAGGGCTACCATCTTCGCTGGTTCGCGGACTACCTTTGAGATTGTTGAGTAGAAAATCAGCTTGTGGACCGGGGAGACCAGACAAGGCTTTGAATATCTCGCCGACTATCTCCGGCTGTGAGCTAAAACCACCATTATCAGCAAAGTCACGAGCTATGGCATGGTCACCGCCCTCAAATCCAATATCTGATAATAGACCACCGTAAACCAACAAATAAGCAACCGCCCAACCGCCTTGAATGCCCTCAAAAACACCGGGGATGACCAAGTCATCTGGCACAGAAACGGCAGAAGGAAATAGGGCTTCATTAGTAAAAGCACCGAGTGCGGTGAGGTTGTAGGAATCGCCGTCGTCGGTCATGGAGCGATAAGCGCGAATGTTCCAATTGTCAGAGTTGAGTTCGAGTTTGGCAAATTGTTGAACAAGACCGCGCAAGGCATAGCGTTCACTACCTTGATAGACCGATGACCCCGTGCCGTATTTGTAACTGGCATTGGCTTCGAGATTATCGGTGATGCGATAATGTAAAGCAGCATCATATTTAAAACTTTCGGCAGCGCGACTCTCCGCAAGTATATTCTCTGTCCAACCGGTACGCTTAAAGTTGACACCCGCTACAGATATTAAAGTTTCATCTCCATAAAGGTTGATGCCGTCAAAGGCGGCATCGCCGGACTGCAAATCACCGAGCACATCGGGCGAACGTTGTCCGTCATAATTGTCAGCAGCCCAGTCTTTGGCGAGTAAGCCAGAGAAATTGAGTTTGAAAGCAAATTTGTCGTTGAAGGCTTTGGCATAGCGGATACTGCCACCATAAAATGGGTCGGTATTCGCTGAACCTTCTGTGATACCACTTTTTAACTGAACACTCAAACCTTGATATTGAAATGGGTCTTTACTTTCCATCAAAAGGATGCCGTTAAAAGCATTGGGTCCGTAAAGTGCTGATGATGCGCCCGGTATCAATTCAACATTTTTAATATCTAATTCGGAAATACCAACGATATTTCCCGTAGGGAAATTCAATAAAGGCGCGGCATTGTCCATGCCATCTTGTAATTGTACGAATCGCGTGTTACCGTGTCCGGCAAAACCGCGTGCGTTGATAGAATTGAAAGTAAGGCTGGCTTGTGTGTTGTGTACTCCTTTTAATTTCGTGATTTCATCGTAGTAATCCGCAGAGGCAGATTGTTGTATGGCAATCAGGTCTAATTTCTCAATCGTGACCGGAGATTGTAAGATAGACTCCTCTACACGCGAGGCAGACACAACGACTTCATCTGCCATAATCGCGTCCGTACCCAAGGCAATGTCGATTTGAGCATCGCCTGTAATTTCTCGCCTAATGGTCTCGTATCCAATCAATGAAAAGACCAAAGTAGCAGGTGTTTCTTTGACTTTGAGCGTGTAATCGCCGTCAAGTCCTGTAATCGTACCCGACACCGTACCGTCGATGACAATATTCGCACCAATGAGCGTTTCGCCCGTTTCAGCATCGGTGACTGTGCCGCTAACGGTGGCTTGTCCGAAGGCAGTCATATTTATCATCAGAAATGATAATGTACAAATGAATAAACGTGTAATGATATTTCTTTTCATGATTGTCTTTTTATTTTGAAAGATAATTTCAAATCAAAAATAGACAATTGTTTTGGGTTTAAGAAATTGCTTAATATTTAATTTTAATTAAAATTGTTGCAGATTGATTTGAGTTTACTTATAAAAGTTTGTTTCTTTCCTGCTCAATCCAAGTATAATGCTGTTTAACTCAATAGAATTTCTGATTTTTCTGCCGACGACTTTTATTTTATATTGGTTGTTGAAGGATAAGATTAAGTGGCAAAATCTGTTTATTCTCGCTATGAGTTATATTTTTTATGGCTGGTGGGATGTACGATTTTTGGGCTTGATAGTCTTGAGTTCGGTGGTAGATTATACGATAGGGCTGTATTTGCATCAATCCGAAAAGTTATCAAAAAGGAAACTATTATTGGCTACAAGTCTTGTAGTCAACCTTGGTCTGTTGGGCTTTTTTAAGTATTATAATTTCTTTGTCGATTCTTTTGTTGATGCCTTTTCTATGTTGGGCATTACTATGAATACGAGTAGTTTAAATATTATACTTCCTGTAGGAATAAGTTTTTATACTTTCCAAACACTGAGTTATACGATAGATATTTATCGTAAAAAAATGCAGCCCACACAGAACCCGATTGCCTTTTTTGCTTATGTGGGTTTCTTCCCTCAATTGGTTGCCGGACCGATAGAACGCGCCTCAAATCTCCTCCCTCAATTTTCTGAAAAAAGGACAATTTCACCTACTTTGATTTCCGATGGATTACGACAAATCCTATGGGGCATGTTCAAAAAAATCGTGATAGCGGATAATTGTGCGGTGATAGTAGATGCGGTATTTTCGGATTACGGGTCGCACAATTCAACGATGCTTGTGGTGGCTGCCGTGCTGTTTGCTTTTCAGATTTATGGCGACTTTTCTGGCTATTCTGATATTGCGATTGGTACGGCGAAGTTGTTTGGATTCAAACTGATGACGAATTTTTCTGTGCCGTATTTTTCATTGAATGTCACGGATTTTTGGCGGCGATGGCATATTTCCATGTCGGCTTGGTTTCGAGACTATGTTTTTGAGCCCTTACTATTTCATTACAGAGATTGGGGGCAAAAAACTTTGTATGCAGTAACTTTTGTGACCTTTATTTTGATTGGTTTTTGGCATGGTGGCAACTGGACTTTTATTGTTTTTGGTTTTTTACAGGCATTGGCATTGAGTGTCGAAATTGCGACTATGAAAAAACGAAGAAAATTTAAAAGGTCAAAAAGTAAATGGTTGCGTCTTTATTATTTGGGAAGTTGGCTGCTCAATATGCTGTTTTGGTTGGTGGGTTGTGTTATTTTTCGCTCGTATTCTATTGGTGATAGTTGGCAGTATTTTAAAAATATCGCCTCATCTAATTTCTTACAAATTACTCATTATCAAAAAGATATACTAATTTTAATTCCTATCATTATAATAACGTTGGTAATAGAATGGTACAATCGGGACAAATCGCATCAGTTAGATATTGAGCGATTGCGCCCTGTATTTCGTCATTCGATTTATTTATTTTTGATTGCATTGATGTTCTTTTTCGCAAAATATAGTTCCAATACATTTATTTATTTTCAATTCTAAAAATCGGTAGTACAGTGCTACAATATTATGCAAAAAACACTTATCAAATTCGGATTTTACGCTTTCCTCATTGTAGGCATACACTACTTTGCGGCGATGCGTGCGGGAGCATATTTTGACCCGTTTTATCTGAGATTTACGACGGGACAACATCATTCGATGATACTTGGTACTTCGCGTGCAGCGCAAGGTATTTTGCCGGAAGTTTTAAATCAGGAATTGGGTGAGACATATACCGAAATTGGCAATTTTGGTTTTACCGCAGCCAACTCGCCTTATGGTGAAGTGTATTCAAAAGCGATTTGGCAAAAACTGGATACAGCGAATCAAACAAAGAAAAATCTGTTTATTGTCACCGCAGACCCGTGGGCAATTTGTACGAAAAATAACCCTACAGATGACGTGATGAAATACCGCGAAAATGGTCTTTTTTTAGATAATATGAAAAGCATTGGAAAGGTAGGCAAACCGAATTATGAATATCTAACGAAAGGTTATGCGGAGAGCTGGGGAAAGATTTTGTATCGCCCCGTCACTACCAAGCATCGTATGTGTCTGCATGAGGATGGTTGGTTGGAAGTGAATGTACCGATGAATGCCTCTGCGGTGCAAACAAGAACGAATAGTAAGATAATATCTTATGAAAATTTATTGACTGATTTCTCTCTGTCTATCAATCGTTTAGCTCAATTAGAACAGTTAATTTCTAATTTAAAAAAACATGGAGAAGTGGTAATGGTGCGCCTGCCAACCTCCGCTGGAATTAAAATAATCGAAGATAAATTAGTGCCTGATTTTGATAAAAAAATGTGTATAATGGCTCACAAATATTCCGTAAAATACTGGTCATTTATGAATATATTATCCGAATATGAGTACACAGACGGAAGTCATTTATACAAAGGGTCGGGTAGAAAAATCTCCTACGAAATCGCACAAATGGTTCGTGACAATAAAGCCTCCGATTGCACTCACTGAACCGCTTCAATTAACTCAATTAAATGTAAGGAAGGTGAGTATAAAAAAACACATTTTCGTCCATCAAAGGCTTCTGATTGGAAAGTATTGACCAAGTGATAACCTTTTTCAACGAGTTCCTCTGTCTTAGCATCAATATCTGGCGTAAAAAAACCAAGATGATAAAAATTCACCTTTTTTTTGACCATTAATTTGTGTAAAAAAGAGGTCTCGTTGAGTGGTTGTACCAATTCGATAAACGTTGGGTCATCGGATGATAATTTCACAAAACACACTCGCACTTCCTGATTTTGAATGTCATAAATTTTCGATGCTTCGGCTTGTTCATGTAGTAGTTGATATTCCTCAATACCTGTCTCAATATTCTCTACCAGACACCCTATGTGATGTAGTTGCATGAATTATAATTTCGTTTGAATGGTGCTTATCATATCGCCGATTTTTTTGAAACCCGCGACCTCCATTGAATTAAAACGAATACCGAATTTTTTCTCAATCGCCACAATCAGTTGAATATGAGCTAATGAATCCCAGTCTTCAATATCGTTGGCAGTCGTGGTATTGTTAAGTTGGATATCGTCATCATCCAAAACTTCTTTGAAAATTTCGTTAAGGTCATTTAGTATCGCTGTATTTTCCATATTTTTTATGTTTCTAAATTTGTGTTTGTTTGTCGTACTCCCCCTCCTCTATCACTTTTTTTTCAAAAACGCTCCATACAAAAACGGTACTTTCTTTTCAATGGCTTCCTGCTCCGAAACATCCTCCGAATACAGGAGCAAATCTTTAGTGACTTCAAATCTGGCATTTGCGGCGGTTTCAATGATATGTCGTTGATTATGAAACAGATAGATGTGGTCAATGGCAGGAGCATTTCCGGGAACTGTGATAAAAAGTCGCCCTGAATCGTGGAGCATGGTATGTAATTTTTCGAGTAATTTGACGGGCTGTTCTACATGTTCAAGCACCTCCCCCATCGTGATAAAATCATATTTTTCTGCTACATTATACGCATAAATATCTTGCAAATGATAATGAACGGGCTGACCGTTCAAAAATTTTTTAGCCAATTGAATCGAACTTTCGCTTATGTCAATTAAATCATAATGAACATTATTGCCCAACATACGAATTGCCTCTAAAAGGTGAATACCATGCCCACCGCCTACTTCCAAATATCGTTGTACATTTCCACTTTGTGCAGACAGATTATCCGTAAAAAAACGAAACATATCATAGTGGTGTTTCCACAAAAATTGAGACATAATCAAGCCACTCATGTAATATTCCATCACTTCGGGCTTACTATATACTTGCTCGTAAGCGTCCTCAAATGAAGTGCAGGAATAGACCCCGCTTTGCATAAATCGCACTTGTTCAAACACGTAATCATTCACCATTTGAAGATAGTTGTCTGTACCGTATTCGAGGGTTTTATTATCGACTTTCAAAATATTTTGATAAGTCGAAAAAAAGGCTTCCGAACGAGTAAAAAAGTCATCATCCAAAGCACCTAATCGTTGACGTAATTTCTTGGCATGACGTGGACTTTTTTCTTGAATATAATTAATTATCGTATTGATTATGCTATCTTTAAGTATATTATTCTGCATTAATGTAATTTTCTTGATTGGTATAATTTGTCAGGTCCAAATGCCAATAATTATTGTCGGCTTGTTTGAATCCCAAATTTTTGTAATGGTCTTTTACAATACCGTTTTTGGGTGTGGGAATGTATTCGCCAATGATTTTTTTACACCCTTTCTGTCTCGCCAATTCTACAAGGTGATTCAGCACAAAATGCTCCACACCACGCTTGAGTACACGACAGCTCATTATCCAAGTATCAATAAAAATAGCATCTTCGGATTTTTCTAACAAAAGCACACTAATCAATCCGTAATCGCCAAAACGGTCTTTTAAACTGACACATTTAGAGAATTTATTGTCCGCACCGACAATACGTGTAATGTCCTCTTCCGTATAACGAATGGTACGCAAATTAAATTGGTTAGAACGTTGAGTCAATTGCGCCACGCGAGGCGTATTAAAAGCATTTATCGACTCAATTTGCCCTTGCATATTCAGATTTTTGAGGTAATCGTCAATCGAAGAGAAGCTTTTTTGCGATCCGGCACGTTGGGCTTCCTGTTGATATTTGACTGTGCGCTTGACATCTTCCGAAGAATACGAGGCGGTCTCAAAAAGGTTGAGTGTACGTAGATAAGGCAGATATTCGGCGGGGTCTTCAGGTAATTTGGGAACGGTCACTTGGGGCAATTGCTCGCGTACCAAGTTGCGTTCAAAAGGATTGTCATCCAAAAAAACCATGCTGTCAAAACCGATATTGAGTACCGATTGTATGTAACGAATATTATCCGCTTTATTTTCCCAATTCGCCACAAAAATAGATATATCTTCCAAGCGAAGTACCATATCGGGGTGTTTTTCGAAAGGCTCTTTGGCGATATTTTCGGTGTTTTTGCTACAAATCGCCAAGATAATACCGCGCTCTTGAAGGGCTTTTGCCCATAGTTGTAATTCCGTAAATGCCTTGCCAATACCGAGTGCACCGATTTGTATTTTTTCCAAACCATCATCACCGATAACACCACCCCAAGTAGTATTATCTAAGTCTAAGATGAGACATTTTTTGAACCTGCCACGCATGGCGGCTATCATTTTTAGGACTTGGGCAGCAACTTCGGGCAGGGCATCGGGCGCGAGTGTCATGGCGGCATTGATGTAAAATTTAGAGTCAAACATTTGCTCATAACCTATATGCGCCTGTATCGCCAGTAAATCAAGAATGAAAGCCCCTTTATGCTGTTGTGCAAGTTCCATCAAGCCGACATTTAGTTGCCTTAATTGATATAAAAAAGCATGATTGAGTTTATTCGCATAATTGCCGAATACGCTGTCATTGATTTCGATAAAATTGCATTGAAGAACTTTTGCAGAGCTTGATTCAAAAAGAACTTTCCAAAGGGTAGATATTTGTATTGATATAGTTTCGTGAAAGGTATTGCGATTTGAGAACGGTATTTTTTGAAATTTTTTTAATAACTGTTCAGTGCTTTGATAGATGAGGATATACTCTGGATCAAAACGATACAAATCCGAATCCACATCAAAAATCTGCATTTCTATTTGGTCATAATCGGCTTCAAATAATTGAATATCAAGCTGATATTCAAGGCCTCGTGCAATAATAGCTTTAGCTAAAAGCTGTGTTGCACTGTCTCCCAACAAAGCTACTTTCACGTTTGGGAACCCTTCCTTTGGTAATTTAAGGTTTTTCAGTAATTGGTTTAGATTCATTCATTTTCTTGTTAAAACCGACCGATTATTGCTGCAAAATTAGTAATTAAATCAACAAAATTATATAATAAACCTTCAATTTTCTCAAGTTGTAATCATTTTGATTTTATTTAAAAAAATATGGTGAAGTCGTGTTGATACGCTTGCCTGTATGTGCGGAAATTGGGACGATAAAGGATGAATTAATGTCTGATTTTAATAAAAAAATGTGCGGATTATCGCAAAAACATACTGTACCGTATTGGTCATTTATGGACAAATTGTCCGGTTATACCTATACAGATGGCAACCATTTATACAAAGAATCCGGCAGAAAAATATCTACCGAAATCGCTGCTACGATTCGTGAAAATCGTCCTACGATGTGCGGAGATTGAACTACCAATTATTAAAAGCCTTATTAAAAATATCTTCTACAAGTTGTTCATTAATCGATTCGATGAGCGTCTCTTCTAAAGCACTCAAGTCTTCACTACTATTATACTCTTCAAATCGTGTGAACTTCTGCGTCCAATTATCTTCTTCATTCATAAGGCTGGTATAAGTCGTTGATACAGAGATTTGTAAGCGGTTAAGTTCTGCTACTTCTCCGGGTTGTGCTGCTACGGGAACGATATTATATTCCGTGATAGCTCCCGAAAATTGGACATCGCCATTGACATTATTAAGGTTCAAACGAGATTCATTTCTTACCTTATTTCTCAAATCTTCTGTAAATATTTGGTCGATGTTGGCAGGAGCATTGAGGGCTTGCACTTCAAAATTACTCACCGAAAATGTATTGACCTCCGGCGGTATGCTGATACCTTTGAAAGAGTAACAACCGGAAAATACAAGTAGAATGAGGATATTGAAAATTGTTTTCATGTGCTGAAGTGTTGGAGTATTGAAGTATTGAAGTGTTGAAGTGCTGATTTCCTTCAACAATTTAACACTTCAACACCTCAATACATTTTTATTCTATATTATATTGTTTAATTTTTCTATACAAAGTACGTTCCGAAATACCCAAATCTGCTGCGGCATCCTTACGTTTATTCCGGTGTTTATCAAGTGCTTTTTTGATGAGTTCTTTTTCCATATCTTCCAAAGACAGTGATTCTTCTACTTGAATGACATTAGAGACACCGCGTGACTCAACCGGAAAGTGTGTAGGCTCATTTTCGTACATTTCGTTATTGTCCGAAACAGGAAATGAACGAGTTGATGGATAAAAATTGACATCCGGTTCGTTTTCTTGTAAAGCTTTGAGTGAGGCTTGCGATTTCAAATCCGGTACACGTAAATTATTGGAATTGATGAGGTTAAAGACCAATGATTTGAGATCATTAAGGTCGCTTTTCATATCAAAAAGGAGTTTGTACATGATTTCTCGCTCCTGCATATTTTCGCCACTCCCATCTTCATTTTTGATGACGGCGGGTAAATGTCGCTTACGTGCGTTAGGGATAAATCGCAAAATTTCTTCTGCACCAACCATCCTATCCTCTGATAAAACGGATACTTGCTCGGCAATATTTTTCAATTCCCGAATATTTCCGTACCAAGCGTAATTTTCGAGAATTTGTCTGGCTTGTTCATCCAAACGAACGACCTCGCCTTTATATTTTTCCGCAAAGTCCACCGCGAATTTTCGGAACAACAAATAGATGTCTTCCGGTCGCTCGCGCAGGGGCGGTACGCTAATCGGCACAGTATTGAGTCGATAATAAAGGTCTTCGCGAAATTTGCCGGATTGCATCTTATCAATCAAAGCGGCATTGGTAGCGGCAACCACACGAACATCAGTTTTATAGACCTTCGACGAACCCATCCGCATAAACTCACCCGACTCCAAAATACGCAACAGAAATGCCTGAGTATCAAGGGGCATTTCACCGATTTCATCCAAAAAAATCGTGCCGCCGTCCACCGTTTCAAAGTAGCCTTTGCGGTCGCTCGTCGCACCTGTAAACGCGCCTTTATCGTGTCCGAAAAGTTCGGAGTTTATCGTACCTTCAGGGATTGCGCCGGTGTTGACGGCGATAAATTTATTGTGTTTTCGTGGACTGAGTGAATGGATTATTTTGGAGAACACTTCCTTCCCTACTCCACTTTCTCCCGTAATCAAGACCGACAAATCAGTAGGTGCCACACGCACCGCCGTCGCCAAAGCACTCTCAAGTGCCACCGAACTACCGATTATGCCAAATCTCTGTTTTATGCTTTGTAAATTCATATTTAAGTTCAAGTATCAAATTATTAATTTGCTTCGCAAATTCCCGTAAATGAACTTGCACTAACAAACTCATCTTTGAAGTGCCATAGGAGATGCCTCCGTTATTCCATTGTACTTTATTTCTTCCTATATTTTTCGATGATTTCATGCATTTCTTCTTCCGAAATACCAAACATATCTGCAACGTCAGCTATAGTTTTGCCCTTACTCGCATCTATATCACAACTGGTATTTTTTGATCGTAATATTTCCAAAAAATAATTTATATCGTAATTGGGATGACCGTCGGGAGATATTTCTTTTTGTTTCATTGTATAGATTTAAATTAATGTAAAATGTAAAAATTATAGGGCGCGAGTAAATATGTTTTATTTGCGCCTGTTTCGGCGAATATTGAAACACTATAATTGTTTTTATATTTTAAAAATAACAATTTAATTGCACGCTATACAAGTTCTCCTTTAAGCGTCGCCGAGTTCGCATCCAACACCTTCACCTCACAATAATCGCCCACCTTCAAGCCTTCTTTTTTAGAGAAAATCAACATTTTATTTTGAGAATTTCGTCCTTTAAAATCTTGGTCAGATTTTTTTGAGTCACCTTCAATGAGGACTTTAAAGGTCTTGCCGATGTCGGCTTGATTATGCTTGAAGGACACTTGATTTTGCAGTCGAATGACCTCACTCAAACGACGTTTTTTTATTTCTAATGGAATGTCATCTTCATATTTCCGCGCTGCCAATGTACCTGGGCGCTCCGAGTAATAAAACATGTAGGACATCGAGTATTTTACAAACTCAATCATGCTCAAAGTATCGGCGTGTTCCTCCTCTGTTTCGGTACAAAAACCGCATATTACATCAGAAGAAATCGCACAATCGGGGATGATTCTATAAATCGCTTCGACACGTTCTTTGTACCAATCTCGGTCATAAGTTCGGTTCATGAGGTCGAGTACGCGCGAGTTGCCGGACTGCACGGGTAGGTGAATGTAGTTGCAAATATTTTCGTATTTCGCCATCGTGTGTAGTACCTCGTCGGTGATGTCTTTCGGATGCGAAGTCGAAAAACGCACTCGCAAATCGGAGTGTATAAGTGCTACACGTTCAAGGAGTTGAGCGAAGTTGACCGATTCGCTGTCGTCGGGTGCAGCCCATTTGTAGGAGTCCACATTTTGTCCCAAAAGCGTCACTTCGCGGAAGCCGCGCTCGTACAATGCCGTCGCCTCTGCCACCACGCTATATGCATCACGACTACGCTCACGCCCTCGCGTAAACGGCACGACACAAAAGGAACACATATTATCACAACCTCTCATAATTGAGATGAACGCCGTCACGCCATTGCTCTGCAAACGAATCGGGTTGATGTCGGCATAGGTTTCTTCGCGGGAGAGGAGGACGTTGACACCGCGCTCGCCGTCGTCTGCACCTGCAATGAGGCTCGGCAAATCGCGGTAAGCATCCGGTCCGACGACCATATCGACGAGTTGTTCTTCTTCGAGAAATTTCTTTTTCAGACGCTCCGCCATACAGCCCAATACGCCCACCAACATGCCCGGACGCTCCTTTTTCACCTTGTCAAATACGCGCAAACGCTTCCGCACCGTATCTTCCGCCTTCTCTCGAATGGAGCAAGTGTTGATGAGAATCAAGTCGGATTCTTCCATATTGCGCGTGGGCGTGTAGCCCGTTTCGGCAAGTATGGACGCGACGATTTCGCTGTCGCTGAAATTCATCTGACAGCCATAACTCTCTATATAAAAGCGTTTTGCATCTTCCGAATCGACTTTTTTCTCCTGAAAAAATACCTCGCCCTGCTTCGATTCGTCAATCGTTTTGTTCGCTATCTGAATATCTAATGTTGGATTGTCGTTATACATTAAACTTAATTCTGAATGTTGAATGAGTGAATTCTGAATTTTAAATCACTGGTTTTCAACATTTATTTTTAGAATAATCTCTATTGAAAATATTTTATCGTTTTGTGTGGAAAATTATACGTAAAAAATAGACACCTATTGAGCCTCATTTTTTAAAATCCATTCATATAAAATCCATTCATTATGTCTTTTGAGTTCTTGTAATTGCATTTTCTCCGGGAAGTTTTTACCATTTTTAAAAGCGGTATTTGCTGGTTCTCTTACTTTGACATTCCAAGCATAATCCGCCGTATTTACAGCTACAAGAATAGGTTGTTCGGTTAATTTGGAGGCAACTAATTCGGGTATTTTATAATTTATAAAAATATCTAATAATGCATGAGTTTGGTTTAGGGGTGTTCTGCCCATTTTGCTTGCCATTAAAGGTAAGTCTGTGATGGTTGCCAGTTGAAAGGTTTGTGTACACCATTTATCGTTTGCATCAATGGTGTAATCGTAATCTTCACAACTGGAATGATAATAAGGTAGGGGCAAAATAGCTTGATATTTTGAGGTGTTGATGCCTGATGTCAATTGACGGAGATTTTGAAGTCTCGAATCTTCCGTGAGCGGATTGAGTGTTTTTGAAAGTCCGTGTAAGCGATGAATGCTATCATAAGTATCCATGCAAAGCATCAGACAGAGTACAGTCGTCATTGCAAGAGCGTAACGATTGTTGCGATGGTTTTGTAAATATCGGTCTAATATGTAGAAAACGAAGATGTTTATTGTGATGAAAAACATCCAATTGAACCGCCCCATGCAGCGAAATTGAGTAACTTCTTCAAATATTTTAACCAAAAAATATAACGGATTTAGCCAATTGTCAAATTGGAGTTTGTGATTAAAAAAGTAAGCATAATGCCCAAAGGCAATCCATAAACAAGCGAATCCCGATAGGCTTAAAAGAAGTACTAATCTACCCGTTTGATTGTCCAATAAGTAGTTTTTGAACATGCGTTTTCTAAACTTATTGGCAGCAAAAATGATGAAAAATAGCGTGAATCCGTACAAAGCAAAAGCACCGATGTAGCCGATGGATTCGTAGTGAAGATTGAGCGTCGTTTTTAAGTAGGAGGAAATCGTGGAGTATTTGTGTTCTGTATAAATGGAGTCCAGTTTGAGTTGCCATTCGGAAAAATAAAAACCGTTTGCCCCTTTTTTTCTAAATGGATAATAGGTGTCAATGCTTCTTATAATGCCCATTGCAATGCCGAGACAAGCCAATGGAATCAGCAAGCCCATACTTGAAATTTTGACAAAATCAATGCGTTTTTTCCAATTCATTAATGCCCAGAATAGACAGAAATAACCAATCAAAAATCCGCTTAAGATTAAAAAATAGGCATGAAGAAAGGTAGAAATAACGACTGTACTAATGATACCAATGACAGGTAGAACGATACTTTTTTGATTATTATAATTACGATATAAGCATATTAAACCATAAACAACCGCGAAAATACAACAACTCAATGCCAGACTAAAATGTCCGATATGTAGTCGTTCTAATTGTGGCGTAATCCACGGTAAGGTAAGGCTAAAAAGCGCAATCAGCCATTTGGTTTTCATCAGGTTTTTGCCAATCAAATATAATATTACAGAAGACAGAATGATTGTAAATGTGAAAAACCAATGAAAAATAAAGAGGCTGTAATCCGATATATCGTAAATATTTTCAGAAAACCATTTGACAAGTGCCGCCAGCAAGGGCGTATTATCCGTATATAAAATATAATCACCAAAAGGGTAATTCATATTTTTGAACAAGAAAAAATCATCTGTTTTGCCTTGATTGATATAATTATGATAGGCAAAATGATTACGCATACCATCATAAGAATCCATAAAAATATAGCGTTGCCCTTGCGTAATCACATATTTAAAACTGCTGATAACCAGTATAAATTGGGTGATAACGACGCTCCACAACCAGTATTTATGAGATGATAAACGCTTCATTTTGATGCTTAGTTTTCCTTCATTTTTGCTAATATTTCAAGGAACTTTATATGTGTCAATTTATCAGTTTCGATTTTATTAATTAGGCTGCAAAGGTAGCGTTTTTTTAGCAAAACTGCCAATTTGTCACGTTTTTAAACATGCTTTTAAAAATATAGGATTATCTACTACAAATAACCCTATATTTTTTCTTACCTTAATCAATCTTTATCAAAATGTTTTTACAGTGAAAAAATATATTTACGTATTCATTCTCATTACATCTATGTATCATTTTTGTTGCGAACAAAAAAATGATAACGAGATGCCCATTACAGAGCCTGAATGGGAGTTGTCAACTACTATCAACCCTGCTGGAGTCAATCCGCTTTGTGCCAAGTTAAATATTAGTGCGACAGTAGCAGGAATGGTTAAAATTGAGGTAGTGGGACAGGATGGTGAACAGTCGAATATTGTGCATACTTTTGAGGATATTGCCAGAGAAGATAGTATTCCTATACTTGGTTTGTATCCTGATTATCAGAATGTTATACAAGTTAGTTTGCTTGACGAATCGGGAGTGGAACTATTGAACGAAGAACTACAAATTACTACGTCAAGCATACCAGATTTAGCGACTCAAATTGATATAGATGTCCGAAAATCGGACAAAATGGAGCCGGGGCTTACTCTAATCAGCTATCGCGGTTTATCTAATCCTCATACGCCTTTTATGATAGATGCTTTTGGTAAAATTCGTTGGATATTGGATTACAGCAATCATCCTTTTTTGAGCGAACTGTATTACGATGTAGGGATTGAAAGATTGCAAAACGGTAATTTTTATTTCGGTGAAAGCCGTACCGATGCCATTTATGAAATTGATGTATATGGTGAGGTTGTGAATAGTTGGAACTTAGCTCCTTACGAATTTCATCATAATGTGCAAGAGAAACCCAATGGTAATTTTCTGCTTACTGCCCATTCCAATAACAGCGTGCATTTAAATGGAACGCTGACCGAAAAAGACCAAATTATAGAAATTGATAGAGAAGGTAGCGGTATTATCAATGAATGGGATTTAAAAGAATCTTTGAATGAAAATCGTGCTATTTGGGGAGCAAATTTGGGCGGTTTTCCGATAGATTGGGCGCATGGTAATGCTGTTCTTTTTGATGAATCAGACAATACAATTATCGTAAGCTGTCAGAGACAAGGTTTAATAAAATTGGATAATGAAAATAATGTCATGTGGATACTCGCGCCACATCGGGAGTGGGGCATGAATCGAAAAGGCGATGACCTTAATGATTATTTACTTAGTCCACTTGATGCCGCCTCAAATCCGATTACAGATACAGATGTATTAAATGGCTATACAAATCATCCTGATTTTGAATGGAATTGGTATCAACACGCACCGATGTTGATGCCCAATGGCAATATCATGTTATTTGATAATGGCAATTTAAGAAATTACTCAAGCGGAATAAACTACAGCCGAGCAGTAGAATATCAAATCAATGAAACCGAAAAAACTGTTCGTCAGATATGGCAATATGGGAAAGAACGCGGTACGGAGACTTTCTCTTCATTGGTTTCGGATGTAGATTATTTGTCAGAGACTAACCATGTATTATTCAGTCCCGGATATAAAGCCGAAAATGGAAATGGTAAAGGCGGGAAAATTGTAGAATTGGATTATGTAAGCAAAGAAATCGTTTTTGAAGCGCGTCTGACAGGAGCTTCTTCTTTTCAATTTCATCGTGCTGAACGTTTGAGTTTGTATTCTGATTGATGGTCAAAAAAATGAGAACACGGATTTAGCGGATTGGACGGATTAACGCGAATTCTTGTACTAAGTGAAAGAAACAAAATAACTTCGACAGTTATGCTTGTTCTTTTCCCTTCTAAAAAACACAAAAAAGTATTTCCGTAGCCCTGCTATGCAACGATTTTTTGAATTCTTTAGAAGAAAAAATTACGGCGCATAAATGTCGAATTTATTTAATTTCTTGCACTAAACTTGAAAGTAAATTATTTTTTATTTTAAATTAAATAATGTAAAAAATCTGCGTTAATCCGTCCAATCCGCTAAATCCGTGTTCTGTTGATGACTGCTCTTACCGTATCAAAGAAACATCCCCTTTATACACCTCCGAATAACCATCCGCAAACCGTACTTCGGCATACCAAACGAAAACAGAGGGATTCATTTCTTGTCCGCGCATAGTGCCATCCCAACCGAATTCAGGATTATTTGCTGGTGTATCTAATTGCTCATACACCACTTCGCCCCAACGATCAAATACACGAAATGCGATAACCCTCGCCAGTTTTTCATCGCCTTGTACATAGAAAAAATCATTTGCACCGTCGCCATTCGGCGTAAAAGCGTTCGCTACAAAAACACTGCGGTCAGTATCCACATAAACGATGACTTCCTCCCTATCTGTACAGCCAAATTCATTTGTCACCAATACCTCATACGTAGAAGTCGTTGTAGGTGCAACAATCACATTCTGACAATCTATATCTATACAATTTGGTTGGTCAGGGTCAAAAGTGGACCATTCGTAAGTATAAACACCTGCCACCGAATCCACGCTTGCCATGAGTTGTGTAGTATCACCTATTTCAATAGTCACATCTTCGCCTGCATTGGCAGCAAATTGTGGCGGTTCATATATTTCAATGCTGTCTTCATAGATACAGCCTTTCAAATCGCGCATCGTCATATTATACGCTCCGGCTGCAAGTCCCACAAAAACAGGTGATTGTATCCATGTAATGCCATTATCTATACTGTATTCATAAAAAGGTGTGCCACCCGTTCCCGCCAAAGTGACCTGTCCATCGGTATCACCAAAACAATCCACGTCCTGTGTTTCAAAAGTAAATAAAAACGGTTCATCGGGCTGGTCTATCTCTACCGAACCTGATTGCATACAGCCATTGGAATCCGTGATGGTGACAGTATATTGAGCCGCACCAAGATTAGTGGCGGTTGCGTTGCTTTGATTACCGGAATCACTCCATTGGTAGCTGTAAGGTGGTGAACCACCTACTACACCTACACTCGCTGTGCCCGTGAATGCACCATAACAATCCACATCAGTTTCAGACATATTAAGCGACAAGGCTTCGCTCTGTATAATAGTGGTTTCCGCAGTGTCAGCACAACCGTTTTGGTCTGTAACCGTAACGGAATATGTACCCATCGGAATGTCGTTGAGGTCGGGCGTAGTTGCGCCGTTGGCATTGGGTGACCATTCGTAATCATAAGGCTCTAAGCCACCTTCTACATTCACGCTGATAGATCCCGTTTGGTTGGCAAAGCAGTCCACATTTTCTCCCGAAATACTTGCTGTAAGTCCGGGGAAAGATGTAATTTCTACCATATCTGTCTCGGTACAACCATTGAAATCTGTAACCGTAACGGTATGTATGCCTTCATTCAAATTGATAGCAAAAGGACCTGCTTCTCCATTACTCCATTCGTAGGTATAATTGCCCAGTGAATTGGGTGTGCCGCCCGAAGCTATTGCTTCTGCCGAGCCATCATTGCTGCCTGTACAGCCGTTGCCCGTTGTTGTTGCTGTCAACATCAATTCAGGTGGTGAGCTGATTGAGGCAGATGCAGTAGTCTCACAAGCATTGGCATCGGTGACGGTGACAAAATATGTTCCTTCGCTGAGGTTGGTAGCAGTTTGTGTGTCCTGATTTCCGGTAGTGGCATCCCATTGGAATGTAAAAGCACCCGTTCCGCCGGAAGGTATGACATTCACAAAGCCGTCACTGCTACCTGCACAACTTATCTGCGAATCCACTCCGAAAGCAGTGATAGCCGTAGCAGGTTGGTCAATAGTTATCGTAGTGGGTTGAAAACAATTATTAGTATCAAAAACGTTGACGGTATAATTTCCGGCGACAAGATTGGTCGCGGTTTCGCCTGTTTGATTTCCGGTGGCGGCATCCCATTCAAAAGTATAAACGCCCGAACCGCCCGTCGGAATAATCGTCGCGCTACCATCGTCGCCATTAATACAATTTACATGACTGATGTCCGTGTCCAGTTCAATTTCATCTGGTTCATCGACAGTGACTTGTGTACTGAATATACAATCATTGGCATCGGTAATGATAACAGTGTAATTTCCGGCACTCAATCCGATGGCTGTTTCAGTGGTTTGATTGAAAGCGTTGGCATCCCATTGATACGAATAAGGCGGAGTGCCACCTGTGCCTTCGGCTGTGGCAGCACCGTCATCGTCGCCATTGCAAGAAGTCAATGTACTTGAAGTGCTTGCGTCTAATGCAGCCGGTTCGTCCACATCAATACTTTGTTCAATAAAACATCCACTTTCATCCGTAATACGTACTGTGTATGTGCCTTGCGGCAAATTATTGGCTGTGGGCGTGGTTTGTAAAGATGGTTGCCATGAGTAGGTATATGCACCCGTACCACCGATTACGGTCACGCTTGCACTACCGGTGTTTTGTCCATTACAAATGACAGGGCTTGAGTCACTGTCATCAATCTCAAGTGGTGGTGGTTCTGAAATCGTAACCATTTCCGTAGCCGTACAGTCATTGGCATCCGTGACAAGTACGGTATATGTTCCGGCGGGTAGGTTATCGACTGTTGTTCCGGTTTGACCGGAAGGCATCCAAGTGTAAATGAGTGGTGCTGTACCGCCCGATGCAAGGGCTGAAACCATACCATTGGTCTCGCCTCCGCAGGTGATGTCTGTGCCATTTATTTCATCAATGACCAACTCGTCAGGTTCTGTTATTTCGACAGAATCAATTGCCATACAGTTATTTGCATCTGTAAGGGTAACGATATATGTTCCGGGCGATAAGCCCGTCGGATTTTCACCAAAAACACCACTTTCACTCCATTGATAATTGTATGCGCCTGTTCCGCCCGAAGGTGTAACAGTGATTGTACCGTCGTCAGCATCTTTACATGTAATGTCGGTGTCAGTGATACTTTGAATAATTAGTTCATCGGGTTCGGTCACTTCGATTTGGGCGTTTGTAGTACATTCATCTTCGCCCGTTATCGTAACACTGTATGTACCTGCTGCCAAGTCTATGGCAGTAGCCGTTGATTGCCCGTCGCTCCATTCGTAAATCAAATTACCAACTCCGGTAGCGATGGCGGTAGCTGTACCTGTATTGTCTCCTTTGCAAAGTAGTGGGGTCATATCCAAAGTCAATGATGTAGATTCTGGACTGCCTACATCGACAGTTCCTTCAATTTCACAGCCTTGAGCATCCGTGATAGTTACAGTGTATGTGCCTCCCGGTAGTCCGGTAGCAGTAGCGGTCATTTGTCCATCACTCCATTCGTAGGAATAAGAGGGCGTACCGCCTTCGACAGCAACAGTAGCCGTACCATTTGGCATAGCTGTGCAGTCCGGTTTGTTACCTTCTATATTGGTAATGGTGAGTGCATTCGGGACGATAAGTGACGTATTAGAGGGGATGGTACAGCCATTTTCATCTTGTACAATAATATCATAATCGCCTATCGGCAAATTATCAAAGGTATTTGAATCTTGAAATGTACTGCCATTATCAATACTATATTCGAGCGTTCCCATTCCGCCGGAAGCGGTAATAATAATTTGTCCGTCGTTTTCACCTACACATGAAATATCGCTTTCATCTACACCAGAAATAACCAAAGCGGGCGGTTCGATAATCGTAGCCTGTGTAGTCGTTGTGCAATTATTGTCATCGGTAATGATCACATCATAAGTGCCGGGACCGAGGTTGGTAGCGGTTTGAGCGGTTTGAGTACCGGGATTCCAAAGGTAAATGTAATTGGGCGTACCGCCCGTAGGATTGACTGTTGCGGAGCCGTCGTTGGCACCATTACAAGTGATTTGATTGATTTCCGGATCAGGAACTGTCAAAGCATCAGGTTCGGTAACATCGACTGTTGTAATGCCTTCACAGCCTTCGGCATCCGTAACCGTAACTGAATATGACCCCACGCTCAAGCCCGTTGCCATAGCGGTGTTTTGTCCGTTACTCCATATATAATTGAGTTGTCCGCTACCGTTGGTAGCGGTGACGGTAGCTGTGCCGTTGCTGTTGCCATTACAAAGGGGTTGGGTGAAGGAAGAATTAAGTGCGAGTCCCTGCATATCGGGGAGTGTGACATCTAAGGGCTGTTCACATCCTTCCGAATCCGTAACGGTGACAGTGTATGTACCCGCAAGGATACCTGAAATAGTGGCACTTGTGCCACCGCCGTTGCTCCATTGGTAAGAATATCCACCCGCGCCACCTGATGTGACGACGGTGATGCTGCCGTTGGCAGTACCATTGCAACTTGGCGGATTGATTGTGGTATCACTAATTTGTATAGGGTCAGGCTGCCCGATTTGAACAGCAATAGTAGCAGCGCAATTGAAGGCATCTCTTATAGTGACATTATATGTACCAGCAGAGAGTCCGATAGCAGTAGCGGTGGTTTGATTGCCGGCATCGGCATCCCATTGGAATGAGAGTTCCCCCGTAGCACCAGATAAACCGACCGTCGCTTCACCGTCACTTCCGCCGTTACAGGTCGCATCTTCTTTTGTCAAAATTTCTCCTGCAACTACACAAGGTGCTGCTATACAAGGTAATACACTATTTGGATTGTCGTCACAAAATTGTGATCCGCCAATTGCCCGTACAAGTAGGGTAACTTCCGTACCTTCGGCAAGTCCTGTAACAGTATGTGTGAGTGGTCCGGGATTTGGAGAAATCCACGTTGCGCCACCGTCTAAACTGACTTCATAGCCTGTGGCATCGGGTACGGTTTCCCATTCGAATGTAACGGAATTTATGGTAGTGCCTACGCAAGATAAAGGCGGTGGTTGAAGTAAGACTTGTTCTCCTATCGTGATGACAAAGTCTTCATCGTCACATACTTCGGTTTGTACATTAAAAACGATGGTTTCTACACCTTCAGGTATAGCATCTGTTATTGGTATGATTTCAATACTAACTTGACTTTGTCCGGCAGGGATAATGATAGGTAATGAGATGGGTTGATAATCCACACCACTAACAGCTGTGGAAGCTACGCCATCAATGGTAAAAGGAACTTCAAAATCGGAAGTGACCACTTCATTTACAGTGAAAGTAATGACAGCACGATCATCACAACCTTCGGCTACAGTGGTACCTACTGTCTGATTATCATCAGCATCAACGGTGACAATGTCAATTTCAACAGCATCGGTTATAAAGCTATTTTCTTCGAGGAATACTGCTGAATCCCATACACCGTCACCAGCATCGGCAAGGGCGAGTTTGATATGGTAGGTCTCACAGGGAGTAACGGGAGCTATTGCCTGAAGCTTGACAGTAAAGCCGTCAAATTGTACACTATTTTGATTGTTATCGACATAATAATTTTCAAAAAACAGGGAGCCTGTACCACCTGTACAAGTACCGCCATTGGCTTCCGAGCCGGGTACACCGGGATTAACTGTATTGATGGCTACGGGGAGTCCGGTAGTAGGAATAAGTGCAATATTATCCTTAGAATAAGAGCCACCACTGGGCTTCGGACCGGTCAGTAGAAAGGCAAAAATATCATTGAATATAGAGCAAACATATTCGGGATATTCTTCGGAAGCAAAGACGTAATTGAAGCGCAAGGTGTCAGATTCAGGGATGAAATCGAATTCTAAAACGGCAGCGTCGTAGGTTGTTGTCACTACATTCGGTGGGAGTATGTTATTAAGGTCACTATCTCCTGGACGGCACAAACCGCCGGGGCCTTGTTGACTAATTGGTAAATTGTCTTCTGGTCGTCCACAGCCCGAATCATAAGGTAGGGTAGCGTCTCCGGTATCGTTAGGTCCTATTCCGACCGCTATATTTCCGGTAGATAATACCACCCCTGTGCCGATACCGATGTTACTGTTACCCTGAAAATAGCCACGCTGACTACTTACTCCGGTAAAAGACACGTTACTGACTTCTACACCTTGACCGATTAAAACATCTCTAACAAGTTGATTCGGGGAGTAACCAGCGGATTGGACTTGGAGTTGTGCATACAGGCTTACAGATAATGTAAGAAGCAAGAGTAAGGATATATAATATTTTACTTTCATATTGATGGCTTGTTAGGATAGTTCAATAAGACAACATATAAGACACTTCTAAGTTGGGTTTTCCCTATTTGTGCCGACTCAATTATTCAACGTTTATTGCGTTTGATATGTTGGGTGGAGTGATAGATAAGTTTGTGGGTGCGTCTGATAATGTCTATCGTCAGACAGTCTGGGATTATCGTTTTGGCTTATGTTTTTGTGATTCAATTGTTTAAAGATTCCCACAAAAAATAGCAAGCATAGGTGCGATACGGCTTCCATGCTTCGGCGATTTCTACCATACGTTTTTGGAGGTCTTTGCCTGTTTCTTCCAAATTGTAGTGCTTGACCATCGCGTTTTTTATACCCAAATCGCCTACAGGAAATACGTCTGCTCTACCGAGTGAAAACATCAATATCATCTGCACGGTCCACACTCCAACTCCTTTTATTTCAGTGAGTTGTGCGATGAGTTCGTCGTCGGTCATTTTGTCGTATTGGGTTTTAGTGAGTTGGTTTTCTTTGAAATATTGCGCCACGTTGTGCGCGTATTTTGCTTTTTGATTGGAGAATCCGACGCTGCGTAGGCTGTCGTGTTCGGTAGCCAGCACTTGGTCGGGCGTGGGTGCGGCGGCGTACAATTCGCGGAAACGTCCATATATGGTAGCGGCGGCTTTGGTGGAGAGTTGCTGCCCTGTAATGGAACGGATGAGGTCGTTGAATAAGTCGGCTTCTTCGCCTCTATTTGTAGGCAATTTATCGGAAAGTATCGGTTTTAAAATGGGGTCGCGGGAGAGGTGAGTGAGGGCTTTTTTCATTTGTATTTCTAACTTTTTTTGGTGAAGGGCTGCAAAAACAGAGCTTTTGAAAGGTAGAGAGAGTGTTCAAAAAGTGTGTTGTTATTTAAATTTTGAGTAATCAAAACCTTTGTCCGTAGTTTTTGATTTCTTTTGTTCCATGTCAGTAGACTTTATTCAGAAAAATTTTGTATGCAGCTAAATTGTCTTTTTCCGATACTCTTCCCCTATTTTTCGCCCCGTACCGTAGGGTATGCGGCTCAAAATGAGGCTCGATTATCGAAAAAATACAAAGTTCCATGCACACAAAATATTCCTAAATAAAGTCTAGTAATTTTTGCTAATTTACAAAATCTTTTTTGAAGGGATGAAGCCCTTTATGGGAGTATTCAAAAAATCATTAAATGTTGCTTGTCGCCAATTTTCGCTTTTCATCAATTTTGTTTAAAGAAAATATAAATATCAGGATTTGAACTCAAAAAACTCCCTATTTCAAAAAACCAACATTCACCCCACCACTCACTAAGCGATTTTCGATATCCAAACCGCTAAGGAACAATACTCGCCCTGTTCGGTTTTTCAGATTATTTGTTTGATTTTCTGAATCTTTTAGGGGTCTTCACACCGTCTATCGCAGCGATTTATATTATTGATTTTTTCTTTGTAAAAAAACAATAATACGACCTCGAAAAGATACAAGCATGGAACGCCAAAGGCTTATTCGCCTGGGCTGTGGCTTCCGCCATTACGCTACTGACTTATCTGGAGTTTTTTCAAATTACGCAGGCTTATTTTGTGGATTCGTTTTTGATTGGTGGGGTGGTTTATGGGGGGTTGTGTTGGGATGTATTCAGAACAAACAGAATTTTAAATTAAATTGATGTTACTTCTTCTTGCGCTGAACTTCAAATTGAGTTGGTCTGGATATTATATTGTTTTTAACATCTGTAATAACATCTAATTTCCCTTCATGTAACTCAGTATTGTATTCGTAAATTCTGTATATTCTATATCGTTCATTGTTCTGTCTCATAAATTCAAGTTCGTTATCAGACATAGAAAAAGGTCTATTTGAATTTCCTATGGTAGTTTTGACTTCAATATAAATTATATCACCATTTTCATCAAACGAATGAATATCATATCCTTTTCCGTCTTTAACTTTGACAACCTTTTTAGCTAAATCTACTCTTCCAAATTTTAATAGTTTTTTCTTTTCATCTCGAATTACCAGACGCTCGCCTTGTTCGCCAATGTATTGTTTATTTTTTTGTTCAGCATCATAATCTTTCTCTACACCTTTAAATGAATATTTTTTATCTGGATATTTAGAGTATTTTCCATTTAGTGGTTTCTTGGGTTTTATTAATTTACCTTGTGATTTAGGTTCATTTTTTTCTAATTCATCATTAAAGGGTGTTTTTGCATTTCCTTTTTTGATAATCTTTATCTTATCACTTTTTATCAATGCGTCAAAATGTTCGATAGTATAAGGTTTGTGATTATCAAAATTTTCGTATTTGAACCCAAAGTCAGTTCTAATTTGTTTCCTTATTTGTTTTGCTCTATATGAATCTTTCTTTGCAAGGGCTTCCAGTTTTTCACGAATCAGTTTTCTGATTTCATTTGCCTCAAATTCGGTGAATTCAGTTTTGTAGGTGTTTGTGCTTTTCTGCTTCATATTTTCATCATTATTGAATCTGTTAAAATTTACTACAAATTTCATGTATTTTTAATATTACATAGCATATGACCTCAAAAATCAAGGCATCCCCACCACATCCACCAACTCCACCCGAAACTTTACCTCCGCTTTGAGTGCAGTAAAGACTTTCAAGACGGTGGCTATGGTTACATTTTTTGAGCCTTTTTCGAGTTTCGAGATTTGGGATTTTTGTACGCCGACCAATTGACCGAGTTCTTCTTGGGTCAGGTTACGTTTTTTTCTGGTGCTTTTTATCATTTCACCAATCAAATCTACTTGCAAATTGAGTTCGTATTGATCGCGTTTGGGCGTACCTGTTTTGCCGATGTATTTGTCTTTTGCTTGGTCTAATGTCATCTTTTTCATGCCTTTATGATTTATCGTCAAAATAATTTTTCCTGATTTCTTCTGCCTTTTGAATTTCCTTTTTAGGAACTTTGCTGGTCTTTTTCACAAATCCGTGTGTGGTTACGACCAATGTTTCCAAATCATTTTCCTTATCCCAAAACGCCAATATTCTGTATTGCTTTTTCTGATATAAGGTTCTAAATTCCCATATTAAGATAGTCAATTTTTTGAACAATTTGGGGTCATTTACATATCGTGTTTTGTCGATATTATAAAGTATTTTTTCTCTTGATTTTTCGTCAAGTTTGTCCAAAAACTCAATCGCTTCTTCCAAAAATATCACTTCAAATTTGGGTTTCATAGCAGTTTTTGTTTTGTACAAATATACATAAAAGTTTCCAAAAAAGGAAACTTTTTATTTAATATTTTATCGTTGAAATTTATTTATGATTGAAAAGCCCGTCTCTCTAAAACTACACATCGCCCACACAAATATATCGCGATTTTTAAATCACACAAAACATCTATACAATTTCCTCAAAAATATGACATCAAAAATCAAGGCATCACCGCGGTATGAGCAATACCAACACAACCATTAAGGGATGCGATAATGAGCCGTTTTTTATTTTGCAACTGATTTTACAAAACTTTTAGCGACCACCTTATATCAATCAAAAACATATTGATACCGTTCAAAATCTTCTTTATAAATTTCGGCTACCTTTTGTTCCAATTCTACATTATAAAAACAATCATAAGGCGGCATATTTTGCCGTACAGCAGCATCTAAAGGCGTATATCCTAAAAATGACTGTTCTTCTGATGTCGTCTTTTTATTATGATGCGGTGAAGCTGAAAATTTGAAAGGCTCAGTGGGCTTTAAGTTCAGTTGTTTTTCCAAGTGATTGAGTGTATCCGTTGGTGTCTCTAATTTGACCAACGCATTGACGGTAATAACATTTTCTATTTCAGCCGGATGTCTCTGACATCGCCAATGTATATTCGCATTTACAATATCAATAGACATTAAAGTATCCAAAAATTCAACGAAGGAATATTGCGCCCTTAAAGGTATCTTCCCTTCTTTCGTCATGAATTGTTTTGCTGCTGGATTATCCTTTTCTAACATATACAAACACTCCACATAAGAACTAACAGCTCTGGTATAAGGGTTTCTCACCAATTTTATGATGTGGTATTCATCTGGTTTGTCCGCGAAGTCTTTCATTGCTTGTTTGTATGTCGGAGTTTCATACATTTTCTCCCGATAATCGTGAATCCAATCACTATGTTTTTTAGCTTTTGCCAATACATTCATCTGGTATAAAAACCATTTTATAATAAAAACCGACCCGGCTTTGGCAGACCAAAATAAGACCATTTTCCTTTCTGGATTAATCAAAATTCTTGGTGGTGCTTTGATTAATCTATTTCTTTTCCACTTATTATACACATCCAATATCATTGATTGTTAAATATTATACTTACTCAATATACCATAGTTTTGACTTCTCCAAAGATAACAAAATTCCAAACAAAAAATCGCACACTTAAGCCTATACGTCTTTTAAGGCAAATATCCATAATGCAAATATTTTTATCTATAAAAAACAACACAATAAAAGTTTTCTAAAAGAAAAATTTTATGTAAATTTGTATTTATATCATACTTATAAAATTAAAAATTAACCAAAACATAAAACACTGAAAAACAAAATATTAAGCCTTTACACCTGTACAAAATTATACATAAATGTAAGCCCAAATAAGTTTGATACACACACAGATTTAGAGCCAATCGAAAGAACAACCTAACACATGAGTAAGCACATCATTACGAGAATTATGTCCAGTTTTGAGACCAATCAAATTGGCATGATACGCGACAGTAAAAGGCTGGAAGCAGGTGAGTTTTGCGTGATTGATGTAGCAACCATTCTCGGTAGAAAGCAGCCTGTCATTTGCAGTTTGACTCCTGTAAAAAATCAGAACTTTAGAGTACTTTCTCTCCAAACTCCACTTGGCACATCTGCGAGTTTGGAGGAATTGCAACAACACTACAATAGGTATAGTTTTGCTTACGAAAATGATTTTCTTACTGTGCGCCTCTGCCGTAATATGCAAGCCCCGCTTGATGATTTATACAGCATTTATATGCGTATAGACCTCCCTGTTTTGTCGGATGATACTAAGGGTAAAAACTCTCTGAGTGCCTACGAACTCAATGAATCTTTAAGGCTTTTGGTAGAATGTGCAGACATGACCGAGCGACTGGTTTTCAGCCGACAAGACATTGACGTAGAAGCTATTAATGTAGAAAGTCGGCAATTAGTCAAGACCAATACGACACTCCACAGAACCGTCTCCGCAGCCCAATTATCCGGCAAATGGCAACCTTCTTGGAATCGAAAATATATCTTATTATCACATCTTGAACCCAAAGCCACGCCCGATAAAACTACGTTGTGGACATTAAACCACCAAACCCCTTTTATCAAATTTTTATCTACCAACGGCAAAACAGAAGCCACCTTAAATTACCTCGCTAATGACATTCAAGACAAGGAACTTCATATCTTGGAAAAATACTTTAATGAAGTGGTCACAGGATGAGATTCAGTCTAAAAATGTTAGAAAAATTCCAACAACATATTATCCAGCAACAACTAATCCGCGATAGCGATACGCCCCTACTTGCCGTCAGTGGTGGTGTGGATTCGGTGGTGTTGTGCGATTTGTTTGCGCGTACAGGCAGACGGTTCGGTGTAGCGCATTGTAATTTTTTACTTCGTGGGAAAATGTCGGATGAGGATGAAAAATTTGTGAAGGACTTAGCTACAAAATATGACGCAAAATGCCATACGACACGCTTCGATACGACGCAAATAGCACAAGCCCGAAACGTATCCATACAGGTGGCAGCGCGGGACTTGCGTTATGCTTGGTTTGCAGAAATCATGGAACGCGAGAATTACACCTGCCTCGCCACAGCCCACCATGCCAATGATGCCGTAGAGACGGTCTTGTATCACCTCACGCGCGGCACAGGCATACGCGGTTTGCACGGCATACCTGTTCGACGTGGGCGCATCATTCGTCCTTTATTGTTTGCCAAAAAAGATGAAATACTCGCCTACGCTACACAACGTTCCCTCCCCTATCGCGAGGATGCTTCCAATGCACAAACAAAGTATGCCCGTAACAAAATTCGCTTGCAAGTCGTACCCGTATTGAAAGAAATAAATCCTTCTCTGGAAGCGACTTTTTTAGAAAATATTGAGCGATTTAAAGACGCGGAAGCCTTATATAATTTTGCGATAACACACATAAAATCAGTTGTTTTCACAGTAAAAAATAACGAATATCATATTGATTCAAAAGCCCTCCTCTCCTACCCTACTCCGGCTACGGTCTTGTATGAATTGCTCCGTGATTTCGGTTTTCATCAAGCACAAACTCAGCAAATTTTCAACGCTTTAGATAGACAGCCCGGAGCGAGATATAAGTCTGCTACACACGAAGTACTACGCGATAGAGACGTTTTGATTATCCGAAAAATACACGACAGTAAAATGAATTTTTTATTAATAAAAAATGATAACGAACAAGTTGTTTTTAATAATAATTTATTTATTTTTAAATTTATAAAAAAAGAAAAATTCACCTTAAACACTTCGCCTAATGTCGCATGTTTGGATGCCGATAAGTTGATTTTCCCTTTAAAATTAAGACATTGGCAGCAGGGCGATACCTTTCAACCGCTCGGTATGAATGGCAAGCACAAATTGGTCAGTGATTTTTTTACCAATAAAAAATTATCACAATTTGAAAAGGAAAATGTGCCGATACTCACATCCGGCGAAGATATTTGTTGGATTTCGGGACACCGTATGGACGAAAGATTTAAAGTGACGACAGCTACCACAAAAGTTCTTGTCATACGACAAACGAACGCTAACCAGTAAGCGAATCAGCAACTATATTAAAACAATCGGCAGTTTATTTTCTTTGTCTTCCCTTTTCAGTCCGTAAGACACATAAAAAATTTCACCATGAATAGCAAAGTATTTTTACCAAGCATTATTTTTTTATCAATACTTTTATTGTTTCAAAGTTGCACATCCAACCAAGGTTCGGCTATTGATTATATGCAACTCAAAATGAAGTCCATCGGCGATAGCAAGGTTGCTTTTTTGAACGGCGAAAAATACACCGGACAAGCCCAATATATCTTACCAACAGGCATTTTACAATTTAAATACACCTATAAAGACGGCTTACAACACGGACCTTACGAAACTTACTACGCCAACGGCAATAAGCAAAAAGAAGGCACTTACAAAAACGGTAAACAACACGGTGAATACAAAGAATATTACGAAACCGGTCCGTTAAAATATTGGTACACCTACGATGAGGATAAAAAGACAGGCGACTGGAAAAGCTTTTACGAAAACGGTGAACAGTGGACGCTACGCCAATTTAAAAATGATAAATTGGAGGGAAAAATATACGTCTGGGACGAAACCGGACGACTCGGAAAAGAACAAACCTACAAAAATGGTGTGCAAACCGAAAAGATTAATCATTTTGAAAATTTTGAGGATTAGGTAAGGGAAGATAAAGTAAATCCTTTATTTTCACATTTTAAATTGCATTTCATTATTCTAACAGGTCAATGACATCAACAAAACATACGATTATACTTGCCATAGAATCTTCTTGTGACGATACTTCGGCAGCAGTCATTCGGGATGGCGTGATACTTTCCAATTGCGTGGCAACGCAAGAAATGCACCGTCTGTATGGGGGTGTGGTGCCGGAGGTGGCATCACGGGCGCATCAGGTCAGCATCGTTCCGGTGGTGGATACGGCACTCAAAAAAGCAGGTGTCTCCAAACGCGACCTCTCCGCGATTGCCTTTACGCGCGGACCGGGATTGATGGGGTCGCTACTTGTCGGACTGTCCTTTGCGAAGGCGATGGCATTGAGTCTCGACATCCCGATGATAGAGGTCAATCACATGCAGGCGCACGTCTTGGCGCATTTTATTGATGCGCCGCGTCCAGCGTTTCCGTTTTTGTGTTTGACGGTATCGGGCGGACATACGCAGATTGTACACATCCATGCTCCGCTTGAGATGGAGATACTTGGCGAAACCCTCGACGATGCCGCCGGAGAAGCCTTTGATAAAACCGGTAAATTGCTCGGTTTGGATTATCCCGCCGGACCGATTATCGACAAATTAGCGCGAGAGGGCGAAGCCAAATTTGATTTTCCCGAACCTAATATTCCCGACCTCAATTTCAGTTTTAGCGGTCTCAAAACCTCCATTTTTTATTTTTTAAAAAGAAATAAAAAACGCGAAGCGGATTTTATTGAAAAAAATATCAACGATATTTGTGCATCCGTACAAACTCGTATTATTTCTATTTTGATGAATAAATTACTGAAAGCGAGTCAACAAACAGGCATCAAAGAAATTGCTATCGCCGGAGGAGTATCTGCCAATTCGGGGCTTCGTACTGCGCTCGAATCTCATGGCAAACAGCAAGGTTGGAATACCTACATTCCAAAATTTGAATATTGTACAGACAATGCAGCTATGATAGCCATGACCGCTCATTATAAATACCAACAACAAGATTTTGTCGAACAAAATATCACGCCTTTGGCGAGATATAAGTTTTAAATATTAAAATATTCATAAATGAAAAACATGCTATTATTATTGATTCTCTGTTTGCTACTTCCCATCGGAATGTTTGCCCAAGATGAAGATGAGGATGCTTTCAAGATTCGTGAAATCTACGATATATCTCTTAAAGATGGCATCGCCTACAATACTTTAGAACACCTCTGTACAAAAGTCGGTGCCAGACTTAGTGGTTCGCCGGGAGCTGCTGCTGCCGTTGATTTTGGTAAAATGACATTTGAGAATATGGGTTTTGACAGTGTGTGGTTGCAGCCGTGCATGGTGCCACATTGGGAACGAGGCGACAAAGAAATTGTCAAAATCGTTGCGTCAAATACCATCGGAACCTTAGCCTTAAATGCTGTTGCTTTGGGCGGTTCGGGGAGTTCCGGCAAAGTCGGTGTGGCAGGTGAGGTCATCGAAGTACAGAGCCTCGACGAACTCAAAACACTCGGCGCAGCCAAAGTACGCGGTAAAATCGTCTTTTACAATCGTCCGATGGATCCGCTTCAGGTCAGCACTTTTGCTGCTTATGGTGGTGCGGTGGACCAGAGAGTTATGGGACCTCAAGCCGCTTTCGAACTCGGTGCAGTTGCTACGCTCGTACGCTCCATGACGACCAAACTCGACGATGTACCGCATAGTGGCGTGACGAGATTTGATGATAGAGATAAGAATATTCCCGCCGTAGCTATCAGTACTAAAGATGCTGACCTTTTGAGTGATTTGCTCAAAAAAGAATCGGTACGTGTGTATGTCCGCACGACCTGTAAATGGTTTTCCGACAAGCTGTCTTACAACGTGATTGGTGAGATAAAAGGTAGTACGCATCCCGACGAAATTATCCTCGTCGGCGGACATCTCGACTCTTGGGATTTGAATCAAGGCGCACATGATGACGGCTCCGGTTGTGTGCAGTCATTAGACGTTATTCATACATTTAAAAAATTGAATATCAAACCCAAACGAACACTACGCTGTGTGTGGTTTATGAATGAAGAAAACGGGCAGGAAGGCGCGATTGCTTATGCTGATTGGTCGAATGATTTGGGTGAAAAACATATCGCTGCCATTGAGTCCGACAGAGGTGGTTTTACACCGCGTGGCTTCACGACCGAAGCAGATGAATCGGTGTATAAAACCCATATTAAAAAGGCAAAAAACTGGGACAGACTACTTGCGCCTTATGGTCTTACCATCAAGCCAAGTGGCGGTAGCGGCGCAGATGTCAGAAGACTCAAACCGCAGATGGGTTTGTTGTTTGGTTTGCAGCCTGACTCTCAACGTTATTTTGATTATCACCATGCCGCCAATGATAATTTTGATGCGGTCAACAAACGTGAACTCGAACTTGGCGCAGCAGCAATGTCTTCCTTAGTTTATTTGCTGGATAAGTACGGTATGTAAGAGTTATTGAAACTTTATATGGAAAAACACCTGATTAGATAATCATTTTTAAAAAGCACTGTCTTGAAAGCATTTATGACTTTTAAACAGTGCTTTTTTCATTTTAAATATACCAATTCAAAACAAGTTTGCAACCTTCTGACAAGTGCTTGTCTCTTAACAAGATACAAGCACTTTTTTCACTAAAAATGAATGTAGAAAATGAAATTCTCTATGAGAAGTTTATTGCAAAATAGGGTTAAAAAGTATTATTGTGTTACCCTGTTATCGTCCAGAAAAACGATAACACAGTAACACAATAACACGTCAGCACATCAGAAAATATACCTCAAACCCAATCTCGCCTGCCATCTCGAATCCAAGCTAAAGTCATTCGAGAAAGTATTTTTCAAATCTGTATCGAAAGAATA
>ENA-ORXR01000820-ORXR01000820.1-marine-metagenome-genome-assembly--contig:-NODE-820-length-37498-cov-15.886187_pt1 | contig 37498 bp, 45 predicted proteins | sample MGYA00237866_ERZ511479 | MGnify/ENA metagenome assembly ERZ511479
GTCGCGCCCGCAAATCCCGTCAACACGGTGCCGCCCGCGAGGGTCCGCACTTTGCGCGCACTGGCTTTCATCACCGTGTTCCCGGCACTGACTTGGCCGTCACCCACGACAACGACTTTACCGTTTTTGCGAACAGTCAGAATGGTCGTCCCGCGCCATTGGCTGGCATCGGCGTAATCGAGTTGGGGATTATATGTCATGGTCTCAGCACCCTTTCGTCCGGGCGTTATAGGCGGCGATTTGTTCGGATGTGGCCTCGGGTTGGGCCGCTTTCCAGTCGGCGTAATCCATGCCGTATACCCGGTGGCGGGCGTCGTCTAAATCCAGATCATGGCCCTTCGCTTCGCCCTCTGCCAGCCACCATTTCGACAGGCAGTTGCGGCAGAAATTAGCGAGGATCATCAAATCAATATTTTGCACATCGCGGTTTTCATCCAAATGTTTCAACAGACGGCGAAAAGTAGCGGCGTCCAGCGCATCACGCTCAGCCTGATTTAATTCACTCATAGGGTGCGGGCCTCATGGATGAGCATAATCGGAACGCCGTCGCGGATCGGGTAAGCGAGTTTGGCCTTTTTCGAAATCAGTTCATTGGTTTCTGTATCATGGGTGAGGGGTCCGCGCGATTTGGGGCAGACCAAGCTGCTCAACATTTTGGGATCGATTTTTATTTTCGGATCCGTTTGTGGAGTTTGTTTTGTCATTGTCTTGGTTGCTCTTTTGGCTCGCTGCCTAATTGTCCGGCATATAAGTGCATCAGGCCGATTAAAAGCCTGCGGCGCTCGTCGCTCGTTGCGGCCTCCATCAGGCTTTGTTTATCTTCGGGTTGAAACGGGGAAATCATGGCGGATTGATTGATGAGGAGCGGCAGGGGAATTTCTTTGAGAGACTCCCATTCGACCTGCACGCCAACCGCTTTGGCGAGCGCCTTCATCGCAACCGTCAGGGCCGCACGGTCAGACCGGCCGGATTCAGACAGCGCCTCGCTGGTCTGCCGCGCGTCATGGGTGTCGGCGTCATGCTCAAACCCGTCAAAGCTAATCTTGGCTTGACGGTAAGGGGTCGTGACCTTGAGTTCCTCGCGCAAGTGAAAGCGTTTCAAGCCTTTGAGAACGACGAGATAGCGCCCGTCCTCTGTTTCAGAGAATTGCGAAATCCGGCCTAAGCCGCCAATTTTTACAAGCCCGTCACCGCGCGATTGCACCATCCCGATGAGGCGTTCTCCGCGCAAAGCATCGTCAATCATATTGAGGTAGCGTGGCTCAAATATATTCAGCGGCAAGTCGCAACCGGGCAACAACACCGTTCCATTCAGTGGAAAAAGGGCGACGCTGTCGGGTTTTGTCCGCCGGGCCAAGGCTTTATAATGTGCGCTCATAATGGGAAGGTGGGTAACCCAAAGCCTCCTGTCAATTGGAGGAGGTGATTCCGCCGTAATTCAATCACTTGACTCTTAACTCTACATATGTAGAGTTATTGCATGACACGCACCAGAAAACCCTCGTCCTCAACTTTAAAAATACTGGATTGCCTCTCCGGTTCGCCCAGTGGTTTGCATGGCTATGCCTTGATGAAAGCTTCCGGGCTGGCGTCGGGGACGCTTTATCCCATTTTGGCGCGACTGAGCGAGCGAGGATGGTTGGGAAAAACTTGGGAGACAGGAGAGGATATCAGCGGCCCGTCGCGCCGGATTTATACGCTGACACCGGTCGGGCGCGCGCAGTTGAAAGACCTAATGGAAAATAATCCTTTGCAATCCTCAAAAGCGAGGGCCGCCCTATGAGCTCTCTTTTAAACAGCCTCCTTTGGTGGGCTGAACGCCAATTGCCGGAAGGTCAGTCTGAGTGGATTTCAGATTTGAGATATGAAGTGGGGCATATTCAGGGCGCCTTTCCGCGTCAGCGCTTTCTCTGGAGCGGAGCTCTGGCAGCACTGGGTCAAGTTTTACGCATAAGGGTCGGTGTGCAGCGGGTCGGGCAGGGGCTCCTGGGCTTGGCGGTTCTTAGCTTTTGTTTGGGCGGGCTCTATATGGCACCCAGCATAGAAAATAGTGTTGTGAGAACGAGCTTTTACTGGGTCCTGCCGCTTTATGCGATGATGGGCGTGTTAGCCATTTTGAACTTGAAATTGATGAAACGTTTCGCGCGCTGTTGTATCGCCGGTCTCGGCCTGTTTTGGATTATTTCGGGCATGGAGGTGTTCTCCTCCATGGATGGACCCGTCTATTTCTTCCGCGCTTTCGCTGCTGAAGTCGCGATGATCATGGCGGGTTTGTTTATCGCCGCCAGCTATTTGGGCTGGGCCGGAAACGCAGAGCCTGCATAATATTGGCTCTGATTGGACAGACTAAGCGTAAAGTATAGATGACAGACGTTTGCGGCCTTCGCGGGACACCTCTGACTCTGTGCCTTCGGCCTCGAAAATCGTCAATAAGAAAAGGCGTGCGGCCTCGCCATCATGGGCACGGTTTTTGCCCACCGAGTAAATTAGATGATCCACAGCTTCGGCATTGCGGCCCGCCCCGACAAGGGCTTTCGCGAGCTCCAGTCGTGCATCTAAATCATCCGGGCTTGCAGCGACTTTCGCTGAAAGCTCTGCCGTTGGATCTTCTTCATCAGCTTGCGGGCGCAATTCAAACTTGGATTTAAGCGCCACAATTTCTGGGTCATCCAAACAGCAGTCCGGCGCCTCTTGCAGGAGCTTCAAAGCGCCTTCATCATTTCCGCCGTCAATATAGAGGCGCGCCAAACCCGCACGGGCGGCGGCGTTTTCATTATCGAGCGACAAAGCGCCTGCAAAGTCTTGAGCGGCTCCGCCGGGGTCGCCTGCGGCCAAGCTGTCCCGGGCGCGCGCGACGAGGGTTTTGGCTTCTTCCTTGGGATCGCTCTCGCCGGTGAGGCGAGCGATAAATTCGTTCAAAGCCGTATCCGGCTGCGCGCCCATAAAGCCGTCTACGGGCTGGCCGTCCTTAAACGCGTAGACGGCCGGGATGGACCGTACGCCAAGTTGCGTGGCGACGCCGTTATGATCCTGCGTGTTGATCTTGACCAGTTTCACTTTGCCGCCTGCGGCTTTGACCGCTTTTTCCAGACGCGGCATCAGCTGTTTACACGGCCCGCACCAGGGGGCCCAGAAATCAACAATAACCGGGACCTCGGCGCTGGCTTCAATGACATCTGCCATAAAGGCCGTGTCGGAACTGTCTTTGACAATGTCTGTTGCTGTGTTGGTCATAAGGCCTCTTCAAACTCATAATTTCCGCTTTCATGTGGCGGGTCAGAGAAAGCAATTCAAGAGCTGGAAAACGGTTCCGTCTGCGGTTCAATCCGCATAGGCGGCGAAGCGGCCAATCATAACCTCAAAGAATTGGTCGGCATCCACATCAACGGCCCAATACGTATCGCGCGGGCGGTCTGTCATCTGCCAAAAATCCACACTCGTATGTCCGCGTGTCAATTGGCTGTCCGTCTCAATCTGTACGCTGACGGATTTGAAGGTGAAGACATCGGGCTGCAGCAAATAGGTTGTGGTGCAAGCATCGTGAATGGGTGTGCCGGATGTGCCGAATTTCGCGCGGTCGAAATCCGCATAGTTACTGCGCAGCATACCCGTGAGACGTTTACCCATCTGCGTGCCGAGCGCGGCTATCCGGTCAACATGAACATCGCGGAGAAGGGCTTTATGGGTCACGTCCAATCCGAAGACTGTTTTCTTAACGGGCGCATTAAACACGATTTTAGCGGCGTGTGGATCAACAAAAATATTAAACTCTGCCGATGGTGTGATGTTACCTGCCTCGCTCCGTGCCCCGCCCATGAGGACGATTTCAGAGATACGCGCCGCAATGTCCGGCGCGCGGGTTAACGCAGTAGCAATATTGGTGAGCGGCCCCGTTGGCACCAAGACAATATCATCAATGGTTCTGCATAAGCGAATAATCGCATCAACCGCAGACTCCTCTTGCAGCGGATGGTTCGGTTCAAAAATCTCTATTCCGTCTAACCCCTCGACGCCGTGAACTTCTTCGGCTGTTGCGAGCGGCAATTCCAAAGGCGCGGCGCATCCGGCAAAGACAGGCACATCACTGCGTCCGCAAATTTCCGCAATCATCCGCGCATTGCGCTGGCATTTCGCGAGGGACGTATTTCCTGCAACCACTGTAATGGCGCGAATATCCAAACCGCTGCCGGGGGACAGGGCCATGATAAGGCTGATCGCATCGTCCTGTCCGGGGTCGCAGTCAAATATTAAAGGTCGCTTTTTCATAACGCCTTATGCGTCCGAAAAGATTTGAGGGGAAGTGAGCATTCCTTTATGTCGCCACTCTAATCTTATAAAAGACCCGAACCATGGCCGACCCGACCCCCCATATCGAAAAGACCTTTGTCAGCGCGGAAGAGCTCTTGCGCGACTCTTTTGAATTGGCTCTTCGCATTCACGAGAGCGATTTTAAACCCAGCTTTATCCTCGGCGTTTGGCGGGGCGGTGCGCCCGTCGGTATTGCGGTGCAGGAAGTTTTGGAAACGCTGGATACGCCGACCAATCACTTCGCCATTCGCACGGCCAGTTACGGCGCGCGCACAACCAGCTTTGACGGCGATGAAGTTCTGCCTGAAGTCCAAGTCATGGGCTTACAGCATGTGGTCGATGTGGTTGACGCCGAAGATCGACTTTTAATTATAGATGATATTTTTGACAGCGGCCGCAGTGTCGACGCCATCATCCGTGAGGTCCGCGCACGTTGCCGCAAGAATACGCCCGAGGACATTCGCGTCGCGACGATTTTTTATAAGCCAAAGCGAAATCTGACAGACCGCGTCCCGGATTTTTATGTGCATGAAACCGATGAATGGACCGTCTTCCCGCATGAGCTGCGCGGTTGTACAGAGGACGAGCTGCGCAAACGCGGGACGATGCCGAAGCGCTATTTCGACATGAAACCGGAGTTTTAGGCCGTCTAAATTGGGCTCTACTTCTTAAACAGGTTTGGCGTCTTTGCGGATGTGTCTTTAGGGGGTTGGCAGGTTTTTGAGATCACTTTCTTCCCACCCTTATAGATAAATCTCCCTGTCGTTTCATCTTTATAAAGGTCTTTAGGATCGATTGACTCCTCACAGGTAAGTCGCTTTTCAACCGGCTTTTCCACCACACGAACAATGCGGGCTTTCCGCTCGAATGTTTGCGTATCGATCTCGACCGGCACATTTGCAAATTCGGCACTTGGGTTATCTGAATCTGTTGGAATAACTAAGCCAATGACGAGTCCAAGCGCGAGCATGCCGAGGTAAGGCAAAGCGGTCACTACCGATGTTTTTGAGATCATTTTCATAATATAGTCGCTCCCGACACGCGTCGCAGATTGTGCAACTGACGCCGCCAATTTGGGTCAGACTCGTTAAAAGACTTTGAATATTTAAGTAGAGCGCAGATTTGGACATTTTGCGTTCATATGAGTTTATCATTCACTTTGCGGTTGAAACCGCTGTCAGCTTAAGACCGCATCCACCTCTGCCCGTGTCGGACTCGCCGTTTGTGTCCCTAACTTAGTCGTCGTCAGCGCCCCGACGGCACATGCAAATTCCAACGCCTCTGCTTCGGGTTGCTTCTCAGCCAAAGCCACAGTCAGAGCCGCCGCGAAGGCATCGCCCGCACCCGTTGTATCGATAACGTCAACCTTTGGCGGGGTGGCCGTCACAATGACTTTCCCGCCCTTGCGCAGTTCTGCGCCTTTTGACCCTAAGGTCACAGCGACTAACCCTGCGTGATCTTTTAAATCATACGCGTCCGCTTCGCCCTCATTCACGATAATCAGGTCCGCGCGGTTTAAAATGGCGTCAACATTCTTGCGGACAGGGGAGGCATTGACTGCGACGAAGCCTTCATAGCCATCGAGCGCTGCTTCAATAACGGCGGTCGGGATTTCAAATTGTGTGATAAGAACATCACTACAGAGTTTGGGCACATCACTCGGAGCATAGGCCGCATTGGCGCCGCTCGCCACGGCAATTTGGTTCTCACCGTCTTCGGAGACGGTAATAAAAGCAAGGCCCGTATGGGCATCCAATCGGCGGACAGCGTCCAAATATACGCCCTCTTTTTCCAAATTCACGAGCGCTTGTGCGGCGTAATCATCATCGCCAACCGCCGCCATGATCTCCGTCTCCGCGCCCAAACGTTTCGCGGCTACGGCGACATTTGCGCCTTTGCCCCCGGGCAGGGCGGTGTAAGCGCCGCCCGTTACGGTCTCGCCCGCTTTCGGCAGGCTCTCAACTTGGACAATCAGGTCGAGATTGACGGAGCCCAGAACGGTCAACCCATAGCTCATGAAATAATTTCACTGAAATCGATGAGCGTTGGGGGGTGGCCCGTAGCTTTCGCAAATTCTATTAAGTCCTGCGGCGCGACGCGGGTGCTGGCCGTATTGCGCATGGGGTGGAACCAAACGGCCTCATGCTCGAACAGCGCCTTGTCCAATATCAGGCGAACTTTGGCCTCCGTATCGTTCAAAACAGAAAATACGGTGACAGAACCCGGCACGACGCCCAACAGGTCCAGCAGCGCGTCCGGCTTCCCGAAAGACAATCGCTTTGTCCCGATCCGTTTATGCAATTGGTTTAGCTTGACCACTGTGCTGCCCAGCGCGCTCACCAAAACATAATTTCCGGCCTTGTCTTTCAAGAACAGGTTCTTGGAATGCCCTCCAGGCAGGCGCGCTTTCACATCCGCGCCTTCCTCGACGGTAAAGACCGCGCGGTGATTTTCTGTGTGATAGGCAATGCCGAGCTCATCAAATAGAGCATAAAGGGCGGGTTCAGTTGGGTGTTGTTCGGATTCCATAATCCCCCGCTTAGTCCAACTGCAGCGCTTACTCAAATGGCGGATAGAAAAACGCCTCTCGCGTTATCATCCCGTTGGAATTGACGGTATAAAGTCCCACTTCGCGCATTTGCATGCGGACGCCGCTATTTTTATCGGTCACATCCATATCGAAAATCAGCGAGAATGTATCGTCGCCATGCAGGAACGGGCCTTCGGCTGTGCTGTTGTGGACCTCATTATTCGCATACCACCATTCGCCTTTCGCCTTAATCGCGTCCAGACCTTTGGCTTCGCGAGGCATCGGGCTATCCGGCATATCCAAAGCTTCGACAGAGACGCAGTCCTGCGCATACAGCTCGTCCATGCCTTGATCTTCTTGCCCGGTTTGGCAATATTCTGTCAGCTTCTTGGCCGTTTGGATCAGTTTTTCGTTGAACATCTATATCTCCCTTATCAGTTTTAGGTGTGTGACATACTATGTTTCACGGGTTTCGAGGAGTCTTGTTTTTGAGCCGAAGCGGAGATATGAAATTGCCCTGCAAAAGGGCTTGAACAGCCTGCGCTTTTGCGTCTATACGGCGCGCCTACCAAGGAACGCGGCTCTCAGGCTTCGTTTTCTACGCAAATCTAATGAGCGGGCGTAGCTCAGTGGTAGAGCATCACCTTGCCAAGGTGAGGGTCGAGGGTTCGAATCTCTTCGCCCGCTCCAGATTTTCTACTCTTCGAAATTTCGTATTAGACGAAAATTGTTATAATTTGGAGTCGTATAGCGTTGAAATGTAGTCCGGCTCCTGCGCGGTAGTTATACTCGGTAACACTTTACGCTTTCCGAAGGACCGTGTTTTATAATCTATGTGGGTCCTATTTTTTTGTGGGTGGTATTACGGCCTTAGGTGTTGAGGGAGGTGATGAGAACAATACAGAAACGTCCGGTTGATAGCTCTTTAGGTCACCGTCAGTTTTTGGATCCCAATTAACGTCCTTCATTCCCCAGTCCAATCCGTGCTCAACAAGGGCGTTGTATTTACGTTTGACGAGCCCAGGCTGGTTATTGTCATATAACCTTTTTAGAACAATATGTGGATGAGGGATGGCAATATTGGACATGCCGGTTGAGCCTTCAGTCGTTAGTATAAAGCCAAGATTTTCTAATGCGGTGATTCGAGATTTCCAGGTTTGGGTCGCGCGCTGCCCTCCATACCCGCAATGAAATGCGTGGGCTTCTTTATCACTAAGCTTGACGCATCGCTCTTCGTAGGTTCGCATCCATAGTTCAAAATATACGAAACCTGCAGGCTTTCCGCTAGTAAGGTCATCAATTATAGACATAATTAGTGGCATCGTCCGTGGCACGGAAGTGAAACCGGGCGATTTTTTAGGATCATAAAATTCATTATCTGGCACTTCAGGCCAAAATGCTTTCCGCCTTTCCAGGTTCTTTTCTTTCATCTTTGTTTGGCGAATACTTGCCATTGAAGCCTCCTGTGTTATTAGTTGCCCGGGATTAAATCCCGGGCGCAAGCTAGACCTAATGTTATTCTCGGGGGTGGAGGCCGAGACTGCGTCTGGGGGTGGAAGCCGGACGGCACTAAATGTTCGCTATAGGTATATGGTGGGGGATTTTGCAAAGAAACTCAAAACATGAGTTAGTGTTATAAACTCGTTCAGATTGCCTAAAAAGTGCAACTCAACATCTGAGTAAAAGGTATATGTTGCAACTCGATGTTTTAATTGCGCCGCATGTTTACAACTATTCAGTAATTTCATTTAAAAACAGACGCTTATGAAGATGTAACGGTTATCAGGATAATCGTATACTCATCGGTGCTCAAAGTAATCAATGGTAATCAGATACTCAGTAAATATTTTTTCGGGAGGGTTAGGTGTTCATGGTGTTATTCAAAATAAATAAGTAAATTCGAATCGTTTTCTATCTTAAAGTTTTTATGCCTTTTTGTGGGATTTGGTCTTTGCTCCTGCCGCCGCTTCGGCCATTTTTGTGACCGCAACATAATCGAGCTTGCCTGTGCCGAGGATCGGAACTGATGTCGCCGACATCACCTTCTTTGGAACGGAGATTTCGGGCACGCCGTGGGTTTGGGCCCAGCGCATGAGGTCGGACCGTTTGGCTTCTGCATAATCCGTGATGAGCACGATTTGCTCACCGCGTTTCGGGTCCGGCACGATGGCGGCGGCATGCATATTATCCGGCCAAAGGGCGGAAGCGCAATTTTCAACGACCGTGAGCGAGACCATCTCGCCTCCGATTTTGGCAAACCGTTTCAACCGTCCACGTATGACATAATGCCCGTCTTCATTCACGGAGACGACATCCCCCGTATCATGCCAGCCTTCGGCCAACGGCACGACCTGGCCCGGACTGTCAGGCGAGATATAGCCCTTCATGATGTTCGGGCCGCGCACAAAGAGCCGTCCTGCATCATCAAGCCCTTCGACGGGTTCTATGCGCGTCTCAATCCCGGGCAGCATTTTTCCAATCGTGCCGGCCTGAATTTCGCCGGGCTGATTTGCTGCCAAAACCGGCGCGCATTCCGTCACGCCATAGCCTTCTAACACTTCGAAGGAAAACCTGTCTTCAGCGGTTTTCCGGGTTTCCTCGCGCACACGCTCCGCGCCGCAAACGGCAATCCGCAGCGAGCTGAGCCCGCCATCGGCGCTCGCCCGCATATATTGCTGCAAGAAGGTGTCGGTCGCGAAAAGAACCGTCGCGCGCGTTTTGAAAATTCGTTTGGCGATGGTTTTTGTCTGCAAGGGCGAGGGGTGCAAGATAACGGGATGACCCTCAAAAATCGGCCAGAGCGTGCCCGCCGTCAGCCCATAACAGTGAAACGTTGGCAGCGGATTGAAGAAGATATCCGTGTCTTCGAGCTGCACATGTTGTTCAATTTGTTCAATATTGGCGAGGATATTGGAATGGGTCAGGACGACGCCTTTAGGATTGCCTTCGGTGCCTGATGTAAACAAGACAATCGCGGCCTCATCAGCCGACGGATTTGGCGCAAATATTTTTGGCAGCAACGGCCCCAATACAGCGCGGATTTTATCGGTGATCCCAATCTCTTCTTTCAGGTCTTCCAGATAGATAATATTCGCGACCTCTGATAAGTCTTCGATGAGAGAGGACAGTCCGCCGATTTCAACAAATTTTTTGGCGGTGACGATTGTCTTCATCGGGGCGGTGTTGATTGCGGCGGTCAGGTTTTTGATTCCGGCTGTGAAATTCAACATGGCCGGGGTGCGGCCAGCGGCCAGAATTGAGAGAAGGGCGATGACGGACCCGGCCCCTGTGGGCAGTAAGATTCCGACCGCATCCTCGCCCTCTGTTTCGCGCTTCAAAGGTGAAGACAGCGCGAAACTTGCCCGCAAGATATCTGCATAGGTGAAGCTCTTGCCGTCACCGTCGGTCAGGATAGTCTTTGATTTCCCATATGTGCGGCTGGCAGCGTTAAAGGCTTCGAATAGGTTTCGGCGAATTCGGCGCTGTCCGCGTTTCGAAAGCTCTTCGGATTTCAAAAATGTTGTTTCCACGCGATTTCTCTCCATTGACGAATATTGGCCGAGTCCGAAAAAAGAACCCTAACCTATTTCATCTGCGGTTACAAAACCCACACTGACGCATGAAGCCCTGACCGTAATGTCGCTTGTTTGGGGTGCGCTGCTCAATTAGGCCGTCCCCATGAGTGTTTACGTTGATACCGCCCGCCACCCGTTTCGAGGCTATATAATGTGTCATATGGTGGCAGATAGTTTGGATGAGCTTCACAAGATGGCTGACAGGATCGGGATGGAACGCCGCTGGTTTCAAGCCCCGCCCAAAGCCAGCCATCCACATTATGACATCCCCGAAAGCAAGCGCGCGAGAGCTTTGGCTTTGGGGGCACAAGAAGTTTGCCAGCGCACAGGCCTTCACTATGCCGCGCGGCTGGGGATGGAGTGGGCGGCTGGCGAAGCGGATGTCGTTCGCCAGATAAAATATGAACGCACATTGGTCAGAACGCGGGTCTATGCGCTCTCACAGGATAAGGCCGAAACATGACCAAACCTCTACAAGGCGTCCGCATAATCGAACTCGCCGGCATTGGCCCGGGGCCTTATGCGGGTCAATTATTGGCCGATATGGGCGCGGAGGTCATTTTGGTGAACCGCCCCGGGCCGATGGGGGCAATTCCAAATCTGTCCAATCGCGGGAAGAAAGCTATAACTTTGGATTTGCGAAAACCCGAAGGCGCGGCTGTTGTTTTGGATCTCGTGAGATCTGCCGATGTGCTATTCGAGGGTCTGCGCCCGGGCGTCACAGAACGATTGGGCGTTGGACCGGAGGCCTGTCACGCGATAAATCCAAAGCTCGTCTATGGCCGCATGACGGGTTGGGGGCAAACAGGACCGTGGGCGACCATGGCCGGGCATGACATCAATTATATTTCCATCACGGGGGCGCTCGGCGCGATGGGCCGCAAAGGCACGCCGCCCTCTCCACCGCTGAATCTCGTCGGCGATTATGGCGGTGGCTCTCTCTTTCTTGTCGCCGGGATTCTCGCCGCGCTTTTCCAAGCCGAACGCACGGGCAAAGGCGATGTTGTGGACGCTGCCATTATTGACGGCACCAACTCCATGATGAGTGTGTTGCACATGCTCGCAGGATTAGGGCAATGGTCGCCGGAACGCGGGACAAATATGCTCGACGGGGCATGGCCATTCTATCGCTGTTATACGACCAAAGACGAAAAGTTCATGGCCGTCGGTCCGCTCGAGCCGCAGTTCTTTGCAGAAATGCTGCGTCTGTTGGAGATCGATAAGGAAGATTATGGCAAGCAAATGGACACGTCTAAATTCCCCGAACAGCACGCTTTATTGGAAGCCAAATTCGCGTCCAAAACCCGCGACGAGTGGGCGGCTGTTTTTGACGGGACTGACGCCTGCGTCACGCCCGTCCTGACGTATGACGAAGCCCCCGCCCATCCGCAAAATGCCGCGCGCGGTGGCCTGCGGAAACAGGGTGCGTTTGTTCACCCTCGTCCAGCTCCAGGATTCGAGGGGACGGAAACGGACCCGGACTTCACTGTGCCGGGCGCAAATGATGCGGCGGAGACGGTTTTTGCGGAATTGGGATATGATGCTAAGAAGTTGGAGGCTTTGCGGTCGGCGGGGGTGATTAGTTAGGTCGTTGACCTCATGTTTAAATGCCGCGTGATTTGTTGAACCACTCTTCATGGTTCCAATGAACCTGTCTCCCGCCAATTTCCTTGCACTGGTAGTTGGGGTTATCCGTTTGGACCAAAATAATGAGGCGTTGGCCGAACAATAGATAGTTTCTGGATTGATACTCCAAAATATCCAATAAAGCGGTCGCCCAATCAGAATCATCTCTGTTTGACGGGTTAGAGCTTTAAATCTTCTTCTCTTCCGTTTTCAACGCGTCCGCCAAACGCATTTTTGCGCTGCCGGGTTTTAGGGGTTTTTGTTGGCTTTCGTGTGGGGCCCAGCCTGTCATCCAGACGATTTCAAAGGTGGCGGTCAGCTTGCCGTCGGCTCGCGCAAAATGGGCGGTGTAGCGTTCCTTTAATTTTGTTAGCCAATTGCGGGTAAGAGGGCGGGTGTCGCGCGCCGCCAGAACATTGCTCAAGCCCAAATCCCTGAGGTCCGAGACAAGGCTTTTCAGTTTTCCATAAGATACCGACACCCGGTCCATATCGACGACGGGCAGCGCTAATCCTGTGCGCCCCAATAACATGGCGGCCTGACTGTAATCGACCATAGGATAAACCCGCGCGGTAGCCCCGCCCAAAACGGCTTGATCTGCCGCATAAAGGCTTTGCCGCAATTCCGTCAGTGTTTCCCCGCCCAGAAACGCCACGAGCAGTAATCCGTCAGGGGCCAGATGTTTGCGATACCGCATCAAGGTCTCAGGGATGGCATCGTCGCTTTGTAGGTCTAAAAGCGAGATAATCAGGTCATATGCTACGCTCAGCTCCGTTGGGGATTCGAGATAGTCGAATGCCTCCGGTTGACGGTCTTCTCGCAGGTTCGATGTCACGGCGCTACGGCCATCAATCCTTCCGATCAAAGCGGCGCGCGCAAATTGGCGGTTTATATCTTCCAATCGGGACGCGGCATCTTCTGCTGCGCGGACGTATAAAAAGGACAAGCCGTCGCGTGCTTGCCGATTAGCCGCGCGGGTGCTGGCCAAATCTCGCGCGCGTGGATTAAATATTTTTGGAGGCGACGGGCTCATAGGTTTTCGCTACTCTCACTCCTATGTCGACAGCGCAAGATGACAGCCTCACACAATACACAACCCGCCGCCTGAAATCGGCCGGGGGCGCTGTCATTGATACGCTGCTGCCGCCGCAGGAATTATTGGGCCTCGACGCCGACCCAATATTAAAGCGCATGTGGGCGGATGTGACGTTTTTGGACGCGCCCTGGTGCGAGGCCTGCGGCTTCCCGTTTGAATATGCCGTGCAAGGCGGCTCGCTATGTGCACGCTGCTCGGTGAAGCGTCCCGCCTATGACCGAGCCCGGGCGGCGATGGCTTATGATGACGGCTCGCGGGCGTTGATCTTGTCGTTCAAACATGGAGGCCGCACGGAAGGCCTCGCGAGTTTTGCCGCGCAGATGCGGCGCGCCGGACGGGATGTTCTGGCGGATGCCGATATGCTCATTCCCGTACCGCTCCACCCCACGCGGCTGATCAAACGCCGCTATAATCAAGCCACGCTGTTGGCCCGCGCCCTCGGGAAAATTACGCCTGCCAATTTTGAGCCGGATGTCTTATTCAGAACCCGCCGCACGGACAGCCAAGGCGGATTTAATGCCCGTGCCCGTGCCAAAAATGTTCGCGGGGCGTTTTCAGTTAAACAGGCGGAAAAAATCAAAGACCGTAATGTCGTTTTGATAGACGACGTGCTCACCACCGGCGCGACATTAGAAGCCTGCGCGCGCACATTAAAAAAAGCAGGCGCCGCACGCGTTGATGGCATTTGTCTTGCGCGCGTGGCAAAAGCCGCAGCATTGCCTACATAGGGCCTAGCTAGACACTGCCTCAAAGGACGAACACCACATGGCTAAAGTTGAAATGTATACGAAAGCGTTTTGCCCCTTTTGCGTAAGGGCGGAAGCGCTTCTCAAGGATAAGGGCGTTGAGTTCATCAAAATCCCAGCCGCAATGGATCGGGATAAACGCAAAGAAATGAACGAGCGCTCGGGACGAAATACCTTCCCGCAGATATTTATCGACGGTAAACATATAGGCGGCTGTGACGATATTCACGCGCTCGACCGCGCGGGAACACTTGATCCGATGCTAGGTCTCTAGGCTTTGAAATCTGCCGCCATCCAGATGTGCTCAAGCACTGATATCGCTGAGAACATTGCGGTCGCGAGCGCCCTTGTGCGTGTGGCAGCTGCGGACGGCGCGGCATTCATCGTCACTCCGGAAATGACGCATTTGCTTGAGCGTGATCCGGAAGCGCTGCGAGCGAATGTTCGGAAGATGAATAACGACCTCGGCGTCAAAACATTTTCGAGCTTGGCTGCAGAGCTTTCAATCAATCTTCTCATCGGATCACTGGCGATTTTGCGGGCAGACGGAAAAATCGCCAATCGGTCTCTGCTGTTTGCACCCGACGGAACCTTAACCGCGCAATATGATAAAATTCATTTGTTCGAAGCGGCCTTGTCAAAATCAGAAACTTACCGGGAAGCAGATAGTTACGCGGCGGGGGATACGCCTGTGACCGCGAAGGCTGGACCGCTCTCTTTAGGCCTGTCTATTTGCTATGATCTCCGCTTTCCGGCGCTATACGCGAAATATGCGCGCGCCGAAGTCGATCTGATAACTGCGCCTGCCGCGTTCACGGTTGCCACGGGTAAGGCGCATTGGGAAACTTTGCTGCGCGCTCGCGCTATAGAGACAGGTGCTTACGTCATCGCGCCAGCTCAAGGCGGGCAACATCAGGATGGCCGCAAAACATGGGGTCGTTCCATGATTATCAGTCCCTGGGGCGAAGCTATTGCGATCTTGGAAGACGATAGGCCCGGTGTAATTTTCGCTGAAATTGATAGGGCAAAAGTGAAACAGGCGAGAGCCCGCATTCCGGCTTGGCGGGGCAGTTCGTTATGATCCGTTATAATTTGATTTGTGCGAAAAATCATGAATTTGAGGGTTGGTTCTCCAGCTCTTCCGATTATGACGCGCAAGCTAGTGACGGGCTCCTCTGTTGTCCTGTGTGCGGGGCCTCCAAGGTTGAAAAAGCGATCATGGCGCCTGCGGTCAAAACCGCACGAAAATCAAAGGCGCGAGCGGAGGATACAGCCAAAGCCATAACCGCTATCGCCGCAAAAATCCGAAATAACATCGGCAATAACTGTGAGAATGTCGGGAGCAATTTTGCCGAAGAAGCGCGGGCAATCCATTACGGTGAAAAACCCGAACGCGGAATTTATGGCTCGGCTACTCCGCCGGAAACGCAAGCCCTGAAAGAAGAAGGCATAGAGGCGCATCCTCTTCCGGACGCTTTTGTTCCCGAACCTGATAAGACAAAGCTGAATTAATGACCCAATCGACATTGCAAACAAAAGCCATTGTTTTAGGAGCCGGGTCCTGGGGCACCGCGCTGGCCCAGCTCTTGGCTGTCAATGGCCACGCCGTGACGCTGTGGATGCGCGATGCGGAACAGGCTGCGGATATCAATAAAACGCGTGAGAACTCCCGCTACTTACCGGACGCCGCGTTGCATGACGGAATAACAGCGACAGCCGAGTGCCCTGACTTTGAAAATGCGGCGCTGTGCCTCTCGGTCATGCCGGCTCAACATACGCGCGCGCAGCTTGAAATTTTCGCGCCTCATATACCGGACGGCCTGCCGGTTGTGTTATGCTCCAAAGGTATTGAAATTTCGACACTGGATTTCATGAATGAGGTCCTGGCAGAAAGCGTTCCCGGGGCTGCGCGCTTTGTTCTCTCCGGGCCAAGTTTTGCACGAGATGTCGTTAAAGGATTGCCGACTGCGGTGACGCTGGCCGGGGATGATTTGGATGCGGCCAATGCTCTCGCGCCGCTCATCCAAGGGCCAACATTTCGACCTTATACTACGGATGATATGATCGGCGCAGAAGTTGGCGGAGCCGTCAAAAACGTTCTGGCCATTGCGTGCGGGATGCTTCTCGGGATGGGCTTGGGCCAAAGCGCCCATGCCGCTGTCATCGCGCGGGGCTTTGCGGAAATGAACCGCTTGGGCGCAGCGCTGGGCGCACGCGCGGAAACTTTGTCGGGCCTCTGCGGTTTGGGGGATTTGGTCCTCACATGCAGTTCAACCCAGTCGCGCAATATGTCTTGTGGTATGCGTTTGGGAAAAGGAGAGAGCTTGGACGCAATTTTAGCGTCCCGAAATTCTGTCACAGAAGGCGTGGCGACGGCGCCCGCTCTGGTAAAGTTGGCGGAGCGCGAAGGCGTCGATATGCCAATTTGTATTGCGGTAAACAGCGTTCTCAGCGGGAAGATTACCCCCGCTGGTGCGATGGCCGCGCTGCTTGCACGGCCGTTAAAAAGCGAAGTAGACTAAGCTGCCAGACGTAGCGGAATGTCGATTGTTGGTTCCGTCTCAACAGCAAAGTTCAAAATAGCCTGTTCCTCCGCGAAGGGTCCTAGAGCCAGAAAGGCTGTCTCTTGCGCGCTGTGATGCGGCAGTGCCGCATAGGCCTTGGCTTGGGCAAAATCGATAATGCGGTCAAAGAACGCCTTGCGAAGACTCGGAGACAGGCATCCCAGAGTGAGAACTTGCTTTACGATTTTCCGGCATAAATACAGATCTGTTGCGATCTTATCCACGTCATTAGTCTCACGAAACATATTTGCGACGGTCACAAAGAGATCGCGATTGGACATAAGAGCAGGCGCATCAGACGCGCCCCGCTTTACATTTTGAACCTCAATATAAGGAATATTGACGAGCGAGCGCGGCAGGCGGCCCATAAAAGCCAGGCGGCGAATAGCGGCCATCCGCTTGCGCCCGTCAATCACGATTAGGCGGTCTTCCGAGCGCGTGACCACGATGGGGGAAAGCAAGCCAAATCTGGCAATTGAGGCTTGGATAGATTTAATGTCTTGAAGTAACTGTCCGACAAACATACGGGGGCGCAGAGTTGTGAACATATCCACAGGAGCTGTATTCATATGGGACATGGGGGCGTCCTTTCATGATTAATATGACGCTAATCTGCAGAAACAACTCTTACGAGAACGCATCTGTTCCGTTACAAAATTTCCATGGTGTTTAAAAAAGGGTTAACGCTAGACCCCTGTAATCATTGAGTTTACGTGCAGCTTAAAGCGAGAGTTAAAACAAATGTCACAGCAAACCCCATAAGTGCGTTAGGCCTTCATTAACGCTTTAACGTTCGTTAACTTTTGACCCAATCGTGACGTAATTTATCGACTTATCCCCAGATGTTGTCCACACATTGGTGAGAGGATTGAGGGTCATCCCGATCTGCTCTGTCACCTCTAAATTTGCATCGGTCATCCACCGCGAAAGCTCTGTCGGCTTCACAAATTTGTTGTATTGATGAGTTCCGCGGGGCAGCCAGCGCAAGACATATTCCGCGCCGACAATTGCAAACGCGAAGGCTTTTAACGTGCGGTTGATGGTAGAACACAGCATAATGCCGCCCGGTTTACTTTCTGTCGGAGACTTCACCATCGCGGCGCAATCGGCCATAAAGTCGGGCGGATTTGCGACATGCTCTATGACCTCCATATTGAGCACCACGTCAAAAGGTGTTTCGCCTTGCTCAACCATTTGCTCGATCGTGCCGTGGCGGTAATCAATTTTGAGGCCGACTTGCTCGGCATGGGTTTTGGCGGTTTTTAGATTTCGCTCCAAAGCGTCTACACCTGTTACGGTTGCACCTAAACGGACCATGGGTTCGCACAACAGACCGCCGCCGCAGCCAATATCCAAAACCCGAAGACCCGTAAGCGGGCGATCCGTATTGGGGTCTACGCCAAAATGCTCGGAAACGGCTTCTTTAATCAGATTCAGGCGCGCGCCATTCATTATATGGAGCGGCTTAAACGGCCCGGTGGGATCCCACCAATCTGCCGCCATGCGCGAGAAGCTCGCCATCTCCGCCGGGTCGACGGAAATACGGGACATATGCTCAGGGGAGTTTTCACGATGTGACATTGGGGGCTTTCTTATCGGAACAATCGCGGCAGTCCGCGTGTTATATATACGTAAGTTCCACACAAATGGAGAAATATTATGGAATCCGAACACATCAAAGGCGCAGCTAATAAACTTGCAGGTAAAGCTAAACAAGCTGCCGGAGACGTTCTTGATAATGCAGAGATGCAAGCTAAGGGTAAGGCGCAAGAGCTAAAAGGTAAAGCTCAGGAGAAAGTCGGCGATATCAAAGATTCGCTCGAATAGACCACCTAAAAGACAATTTATAAAAGGCCGCGCACGAATCGTGTCGCGGCCTTTTTTTGTGGCTCCGAAGCCCCTAATCTTCCCATTGCTTAAATTAGAGCTTCGACCTATGAGGTCGCCGATTGAACAGCCCGTCTTTTCGAGTCGGTGTTAACAAGCAAAAGCGGAGGCGGCAGGTGGCCCGCATCGTCATGAAATTCGGCGGCACATCCGTCGCCAATCTGGAACGCATCCGTCATGTGGCCAGCCTTGTCGCGGAAGAAGCGAAAGGCGGCAATGAAGTGGCTGTCGTTGTGTCCGCCATGAGCGGGGAGACAAACCGACTTGTCGCCCTGGTTGACGCTCTGGACGCAGATTCCGACAAGGGCGCGGCGATTGAAGATGAATATGATTCTATCGTTGCCAGCGGGGAACAAGTCACATCGGGACTGCTCGCCATAGCGCTGCGCCGCCGAGGATTAAAAGCGCGCAGCTGGCTCGGTTGGCAAATTCCGTTAAAAACAGACATGGCGCACTCCAAAGCCCGTATTGGCGAAATTGAAAGCTCATCCATTGGACCCTCTATGGAGGCCGGAAATGTTGCGGTGGTTGCGGGATTTCAAGGCGTCAATGAAGAGGGCCGGATTTCGACACTGGGACGCGGCGGCTCGGATACGTCAGCGGTTGCTTTGGCCGTAGCACTAAAAGCGGACCGTTGCGACATCTATACAGATGTCGACGGAATTTACACGACCGACCCGCGCATCGCCAAAGACGCCCGCCGCCTGAACCGCATTGCCTTTGAGGAAATGTTAGAACTCGCCTCACTCGGCGCGAAAGTCCTGCAAACCCGCTCCGTTGAGCTGGCTATGAATTATAATTTGCCTATCCGTGTTTTGACCAGCATGTCGGATGTGGGCGACCCCAACCCCGGAACTCTGGTCTGCCACGAGGATGAAACCATGGAAGAACGTGTTGTCAGCGGCGTTGCCTATTCCCGCGACGAAGCCCAAATTACTTTGCTGCGGTTGAAAGATGCACCGGGCATGGTCGCAAAAGTCTGCCGCGCCATGTCGGAAGCAAATGTAATTGTTGATATGATTGTTCAGGGTATCTCGCGGTCTGATAATTCCGCCAACCTGACCTATACGGTCGGCAAACGGGATTTGGACAAAGCCCTTGCGGCATTAAAGACGGCGCAGTCTGAAATCGGCTTTGAAGATATCAAATCCGACTCCGATGTTACCAAAGTCTCCGTCGTCGGGATTGGTATGCGCAGCCATACAGGCGTCGCGCAGGCCATGTTTGAGGCATTGGCCGGGCGGAACATTAATGTGAAAGTCATCGCGACCTCCGAGATCAAAATCTCCGTCCTGATTGACAGCGAATATACAGAGCTGGCCGTGCGCGCATTGCACAGTGCTTTTGATCTACACACAACACCTGCACCGAAAGTCACCGCACCCTAAATAGTGTCCGCCAATCCTCAAAAATTTCGCGCTTCAAGTCCTTGATCAGGCCTTCTTTCTTGCGCGAGAGAGCAGAAACAGCCCGATTCCTGACCACACAATCTCTATGCCAATTTCGATATAGGTTTGTTTTGGTCCAGCGCCGTCCAACGCTAATCCGAGAAGGCGCCCGACCAAAAAGCAGAGGGTTATCAAAATGATCGCTTGGGTTAGGACGCGGAGATTCCCTTTTAGGGCCACCAAAACGCAAATTATGCCAATGCCGACACAGGCCATCCACATCGACCGGATTTGATGTAGGCCAAGTAAATCCGGGGTCCAGCCCATAGTTTCGCGCGCGAGCAGCTTCGGCATAAACACGCCGTAAAGGCCATAGAAGATATAAAAGAATCCATTCAAGAGACCGTAAATCTTCACTGTTACTCTCCGCTTTGCTTGGCCTCCCTTTTGGAGACAGGATTTGAGTCTGTCCAGACCTCGCAATGACTTGCCAAATCTGTGACGAGGCGGCTTGCCAAAGCCAGTGTAGGCGACTATAGGCCCGCCTTCACGGCAAAAGTTGTGACGCAACGCTTCAGGCTAAATGGCATGCCTGATCGTTCGAAAGGCAGATTATCGTCGTTCTTTTCGACAGATAATCCATTATAATTGGAGACCGAAATGCCCAAAATGAAAACGAAGTCGAGCGCTAAAAAGCGTTTCAAGATTACCAAATCCGGTAAGGTAAAAGCAGGCCAGGCTGGCAAACAGCATGGCATGATCAAGCGCACGAATGACCAAATTCGTAAATTGCGCGGCACAACGGTCCTCAAAGACTGCGACGCCAAAGTGATCAAAAAGAAATACATGCCCTACGGCTAAACGCCGCTTACCTAAATATCCGGAGAATTATCATGGCACGAGTTAAACGCGGCGTAACAAAGTCCGCACGTCATAAAGAAATTTTAAAACGCGCAAAAGGCTATCGCGGCCGCCGGAAGAATACATTCCGCATTGCGAACCAAGCTGTCGAGAAGGCGGGTCAATACGCTTATATTGGCCGTAAGCTGAAAAAGCGTCAGTTTCGCGCACTTTGGATCCAGCGTATCAACGCTGCGGCCCGTGCGCACGGCACAACATATGGCCGCTTCATGGATGGCCTCAACAAAGCCGGCATCCAAATCGATCGCAAAATGCTGGCTGATATGGCGATGCATGAGCCTGAAGCTTTTGCAGCCTTGGCTGAAACAGCCAAGAAAAACGCCAGCCAGCCCCATACGGTCAAAGCCTAGGCTCTAACTTAGGCTTAGCGGCTTCAGAGGAATTCGAAAGGCTCCCGTAAGGGAGCCTTTTTTATTTCCTTAATACGCAATTTTGCAGTCAAATGCGCGCCTGGCGCAAATTTTTTCGTCTCACAATCAACCCTTTGCTAACGCAAATGCGTTAGACGGTTCGAGAGTGTGGGACGGATTTGAGTGAAACATCTTTTAAAAGAATATGAGCGCTTTTTGCGTATCGACCCGACAATGGGCGCGGCTGACGTGTTACGTGCGCGTGCGGTCTATATGCTGGGGTGGGTTTTCATTCTCTCTCAACTGGTAAATCTTGCCTTTATGACCTACGCCTATGGTGAATGGACCTTGGACCACTGGATCGCAGTTGCGGCCATTGGCATTATCGTTATTGCCACTCATTATTTGCGCTATACCAAGGCATTTATGGGATTTGCGGCTTTCTATTCCCTGCTGATGCTATTGGGGGTCTTGGCGACCGCATTGCCTGATCAAACGGGCATTCATACCGCTATGCTTCCCATGCTTGTGGCCGGCGCTGTAATTAACGGGTTCATCTCGGATTGGCGGATGGTTGCAATATATGCTTTCTCATGCCTCGCAATTGTTTGGCATCTATATTCGGCAACTATGGGCTGGCCTGTTCCGCCCGGCGTTGATCCTGCGACCTTTCAAACGCGGGCCTTCATGCGGGCTGTGCAAACAACGATTGCTTTTTCGATGATGTCTGCTGGTCTCGCCGTTTTTTCGGTTTCCATGCATCACATGTTTAATCTGCTGGAGGAGAATATTCGATTGGCCGAACGAGCAGATTTGGCAAAAACGAACTTTCTTGCGAATATGTCACACGAATTACGGACGCCGCTTAACGGGGTTATCGGCATGGCCGGTTTGCTTAAGCGCACGCAGATGACACCTACCCAAGAAAATTATGTCGATATTATTGACGGCTGCTCGACCGGTTTGGTTACAATCATCAATGACGTTTTAGATCTCTCAAAACTAGATGCCGGGAAAGCCGAATTTCATTTCTCGCCTTTCAATTTGAAAGCTATGCTGAGTTCATTAGTGGCGCTCAACCGCCCGGCTGCGATTGACAAAGGCTTGCTGCTGGAGCTGCATTGGCCGGAAGATATACCGCAGTGCATTATCAGTGACGAATCCCGCCTGCGACAGATCGCCAATAACCTCATTGGTAATGCTGTAAAATTCACGGCCGTGGGCCGCATCGATGTCATGTTGCAATCCCGTCCGATTAAAACACATGATGGAATGCTTGAGATCTGCTTGTTTGTCCGGGATACAGGAGTAGGCATTCCAGAAGAAGATGTCGGCCGCGTATTTAACCGATTTGAACAGGTCGATAATCGCCTTTCCACAACAACACCCGGCACCGGATTGGGATTGGCGATTACGCAAAACCTGGTCGAGAAACTGGGGGGACGCATTCATGTGCAAAGTCAGTTGGGCGAAGGCACAGTCTTTACGGTTCAACTACCGGTTCGCGAAGAGAGGCGAGCGCCTGCGCGGGTGATGCAGAGCGGCGAAACGGTCGAAACTCCCGCAAGACTCCGGATCGCAAGCTAAGCCGTAAGTGCTATATTTGAGCGCTACGACATCTGTTGACAGCCTCGCCTTCCCGCCGTAAAGGCCCGCCATTCGCGCAGTTTTAACTCTGCGCTCCGCGCTGTGCAGGATGCAGACGGGGTACCGTGGTCGACGAGTTTCGTTCGCCGCGGGTTTTTGCGTTGTGGATTTGATAAGGTAGATTTGAAGATTGTTTGAGGCACTTGGAGATAAGTTAGGAAATGTGTTTGACGGGCTTACGGGCCGCGGCGCGCTTTCCGAATCCGACGTCAACAAAGCCATGCGGGAAATCCGCATTGCCTTGCTGGAAGCCGATGTCGCCCTGCCTGTCGTCAAGCAATTCGTCGAAAAAGTTCGCGCTGAAGCTGTCGGCGAAAAAGTTATTAAATCTATCAAGCCCGGCCAAATGGTCATTAAGATCGTCAATGACGCGCTTATCGATATGCTCGGCGGAACTCTCTCTGACGATGATGTCGACAAAGCCGAGGCCGCCAAAGCGAGTGAGCTTAACCTCGCCGCGAAACCTCCGGCGGCTATTCTCATGGCGGGTCTACAAGGCTCTGGTAAAACGACGACGACGGGTAAGCTGGGGCTTTACCTTCGCACCGCGCTGAAGAAAAAAGTTCTCTTCGCCTCGCTGGATACAAATCGCCCTGCGGCGATGGACCAATTGGGTATGCTCGCGGAACAAGCCGGCACAGGCTTCTTGCCAATCGTAAAAGGTCAGACTGCGCTGGAAATTGCCAAGCGCGCGATGACCGAAGGCGCGAAAGGCGGATATGACATCGTCTTCCTCGATACGGCGGGCCGGACCACAATCAACGATGTGTTGATGGATGAAGTCGAAGCCATCGCGCGCGAGACGAGCCCGATTGAAACGCTCCTCGTCGCCGACTCCCTGACAGGTCAAGATGCTGTCGAAACGGCGCGGCGTTTTCACGAACGTCTGCCTCTGACGGGTCTTGTCTTAACGCGGATTGATGGTGATGGACGCGGCGGCGCGGCGCTCTCCATGCGGGCCGTTACGGGCCTACCGATTAAATTCCTCGGCACGGGCGAAAAGCTGGACGGTCTCGAAGCCTTTGACGCCGAACGCCTTGCAGGCCGCATTTTGGGGCAAGGCGATATCGTCTCTCTCGTCGAGAAAGCCGCTCAGGTCATTGACGAAAAAGAAGCCGAAGCGACTGCCGAGAAAATGCGCAAGGGCCAGTTCGATCTGGATGACCTCGCCAAGCAACTTGGTCAAATGCAAAAAATGGGCGGTATGGGCGGCTTGATGAAACTGATGCCCGGCATGGGGAAAATGAAGAAACAACTCGACGCCGCAGGCGGGGTTGATGATCATTTACTGAAACAACAACAGGCCATTATTCTATCTATGACGCCGGCCGAACGCCGTGACCCAAAGCTTTTAAAAGCGTCCCGCAAAAAACGTATCGCCGCTGGCTCAGGCATGAGTGTGCAAGAGGTGAATAAACTTCTCAAAATGCATCGCCAAATGGCCGACATGATGAAGAAAATGTCCAAAGGCGGCATGGCGGGCATGATGCAAGCCATGCAGGGTGTGGGCGGCATGCCAAAGATGCCGGGCGGTATGATGGCAGGATCTAAAAAAGGTATGGGAGGCGGGCTTCCCGATCCGTCCAAAATGGACCCGGCCCAGCTCGAAGAGCTCAAGAAACAAATGGGCAATATGCCCGGACTTCCAAAACTACCGGGATTGGGCGGCGCAAAGCTACCCGGTCTTGGAGGGGGCGGTCTCCCGGGTCTTGGAAAAAATCTGGGCGGAAAAAACCCGTTCAAGAAGAAATAGTGAACGATAAGCAAAACTCTAATTTAAGAATGCCAACCAAAAGGAAACTCAATCATGGCTGTTAAACTTCGTCTCGCCCGTCACGGCGCTAAAAAACGTCCTTACTACCGCATCGTCGCGGCTGATGTCCGCGCGCCTCGCGATGGCCGCTTCATCGAGCAAGTCGGCGCCTATAATCCCATGCTGCCAAAAGACAGTGAAGACCGCGTCAAGCTCGACGTTGAAAAGATTCAAGCATGGCTCAAAAAGGGCGCGCGCCCAACTGAACGCGTTGCGCGTTTCCTCGGCGCGGCCGGTCTTTGGGAATGGACCCACGGCAATAACCCTGAAAAAGGTAAGCCGGGCGAAAAAGCGCTAGAGCGTATCGAAGAGCGTAAAGACAAAGCTGAAGCCCGTAAGGCGGCAGAAGCTGAAGCCAAAGAAGCTGCTGCAGAAGCGAAGAAGGCCGCTGATGCAGCTGCAAAGCAAGCCGCTGAAGACGCGAAAAATGCTCCGGCTGAAGAAGCGCCTGCGGAAGAGGCTCCTGCCCCAGAAGCTGCTGCGGAAGAAGCTGCACCTGCTGCGGAAGAAAAACCTGCCGCCGAAGCCGATGCAGACGACAAAAAGCACACAAAGACGTCTCTCACAAAAATGCTCGAAGTTGACCTCGTCGCTTTGGCAAATGAGATGGGCATCGAAGCGACTGTCGACGATCTTAAAGCCGATACAGTACAAAAGGTTCTGGACAAGCAAGGCTAGTCTAACCTCTATTCCAGACGTTAAAGCCGCTTCTTTCGGGAGGCGGCTTTTTTTGTTTCTATGTTTCTGAGGTTTAAGCCCAAGCCTGCCGAACTATGTCGCGAAACAAGGCATTCGCGTTGGTTCGGTTTTCGGCGAGCGTTTCGGGCTTAACCCGTTTTTCTGACTGGGTTTTAGCCCACTGAATTTGCCGTTCCAGAAAGCGCTCCAAGACGGGTATACGATCGCCTGTGCCGAGCTCAGCCGTGCCGGTTTTTATCTCCAGCAAGCGCTGAATCTCTGCGGAGACATCTGCGGAGATTTCAACCTCCGCCATCAAGGCGTGAAAGTTCATGGGCGGTAGATCCTCCCGCGTTTCGATCCAGCGCAGCGCCATCGCGGCGCGCAGGGCATAGAAATATCTTTTCAGTTTTATGTGATCGCCCTCACCGCGCTGCAAATCGGCCATCCGCATATAATGATGCCGACACGCCCCTCTCTGCGTCATAGATTTTGTGAAGGCCTGAATGTCCGAACAAACGTCAGCGTCCCACATATATCGAATGGGACTGGACAGCCATTCGAGTAAAACCGGATTAGGCTTCAAAGCCAGGTTCAGAGCTTTGCGAATATCCCAGCCATTTATATCATCATCTTGGACCAATGGCAGCTCAATCACGTCACGTCCCGGCGTTAATGAAAGATACCAATCCTGCCGCCTCGTATAGACAAAGCGCACGTCGAAATCACTATCCGGGGAGGCAAACCCCCACGCGCGGGAGCCGGACTCAATGGCGAATAAAATCCGAACGTCTTCGCGGGCCTCAATGCTGCGAAGCTCCGACATTATATGTGCCCATTGCGCGGCGGGTATGTCGGGGTGCGCGTCCATATTTGCTCATTAGTCCAGTCCGAGGGCGAGTTGAAGGCTCCGGTCGAATGAATTTGCTTATTTTTGGGAACCCCGCTCGATAACCGACGTTAGACAAGTCTAGAGCACGGGAGTATAAAATGAAAAACGCATTTAAATGGGCTGGAATGGCCATCGTCACACTCGCCGCAATGTCCGCAACAGCTTGCAATACAATCCAAGGCGCAGGCCAAGATATTGAGAGCGCTGGCGAAGCGATTGAAGATGCAGCCAGTTAGGCCATTCGGCAAAATAAGAGACTAAAACCCCGGCCCTTTGGGCCGGGGTTTTTTTTAAACCTAAAACAAAGCGCCTTTAATCCCGTCTAAGACAAATTGTGATGCCAGCGTGCAGAGCAACACGCCCAAAACGCGCGTTAGAACATCGGTGAAACTCTTGCCCATCAACTTCATCAGCGGGCCTGCAATTAAAAATGTAACGAGCGTGATGAGGAGAGTCAGGACGAGTGCCGCGAGAATAGCTAACTGCCCGGCGCGTGACGGGGCGTTACTCATGAGGATCAGCAAGGTCGCCATTGTGCCGGGGCCGGCAATCATGGGAATACCCATTGGGAATACGGAAATATCCTCCGGGTCCTCAATTTCTTCCAGCAGCTCATCCGCGCGGTCTTCCCGGGTTTCTGTGCGTTTCTCAAACACCATGTTCAGACCGATAATAAATAGCATAATGCCGCCGGAAATCCGCAGCGCATCGAGGCTAATGCCCAGTTTGGCGAAGAGCCATTCCCCGACATAGGCAAATCCAATTAGGATGAAGGCCGCAATGCCGACAGACTTAAACGCCATATTACGCTGATGCGCGCGCGACGTACCCTTTGTCAGCGTCGCGAAAATTGGCGCACAGCCGGGCGGATCAATGATGACGAAAAGCGTTGTAAACGCACTTATGAAGAGGGCAGTTTCAAACATGGCGGCCCCATAGCGGATTGGATGAGTTTCGCCCACCCCCAATGTCTGCCTCTTGACAACTTATCGAAAAACAATATATATGATATGTAAATGATATCACTTTATAGGATGTGCCAATCCGGACGTTAGAGGTGATAGGGCTAAAAAAGGAGAAATTCATGGCCGATATTAGAGAAAAAGAAGTCAAATCATTGAGCGGTATTCCGTTCTTATTCGTGCTGTTGGCGTTTGCCGCCGCAGTCGCATTTACGGTGTTCAATCTTGATGCGAGTGGTCTTAAAATCCTATCGGTTGTTTTAGGGGTTCCGCTCCTCATTATTGGCTTGTCTGGACTTTATAAAGTTGAGCCGAACCAATCGGCGGTGCTGTCACTCTTTGGGAAATATATCGGCACGGTCCGTACCTCCGGTCTGCGATTCAATAATCCGTTCTACACGAAGAAAAAAATTAGCCTGCGCGTCCGCAATTTTGAGAGCGGCAAGCTGAAGGTCAATGAGCTCGACGGCTCACCGATTGAAATTGCGGCGATCGTGGTCTGGGAAGTCAATGACAGCGCAGAAGCCGTTTTTAATGTCGATGATTATGAGAGCTTTGTGCAAATCCAATCGGAAGCTGCCATCCGCGCTATGGCGACCAGCTATCCCTATGATCAGCACAGTGACGGCACGATTAGCCTGCGCTCGCACCCAAAAGAAATTTCTGACCGCTTACGCGATGAAATTCAGGATCGCCTCGCCAAGGCCGGAATTCATGTGATCGAGGCGAGGATTTCGCATCTTGCCTATGCGCCGGAAATCGCAGGCGCCATGCTGCAACGCCAACAAGCGGGCGCAATTATTGCCGCGCGCAAGCAGATCGTCGAAGGCGCGGTTGGCATGGTGGAAGATGCGCTGGGCGCACTTGCCGCCAAAGATATCGTCGAGCTGGATGATGAGCGCCGCGCGGCGATGGTGTCCAATCTGTTGGTCGTACTGTGTTCTGACAAGGCCACTCAACCGGTCGTGAACACCGGGTCGCTCTACTAGAGCGGCCTCCTTAAAATGCCCGATAAAAAATCATATCCTTTGCGCATTAACGCGGATGTGCTCTCCGCGATGAAGGGTTGGGCGGCGGATGATCTCCGCTCGCTTAACGGGCAGATTGAATGGGCTCTGCGCGAAGCTTTGCGCAAACAGGGGCGACTAAAGAAGGAGACGAAAGATGAGTGACAGATGGGAATATAGAATTGTTCAACCGGGCCAAAAAGGCATGACGGGGGACGCTATTCGTGAACACAGCGAGACCTTTCTTAATAATTTCGGTCTGCAAGGTTGGGAATGCTATCACGTCAAAACAGATACATATCCGAGCGTGTTTTATTTGAAGCGGAAACGGTAGGGCGCTTCCATAGGTAAAATGCAATTTCACTATAGGTAAATTGTGTTATTTTCGCCCGTTTCCATAACCTAGACGAATAACAGATAATCGCTCTAGGAGTTATGTTATGCGCCAATCCATCCTAAAAACCGCTCTTACTTCCGCTGCCTTGTCTCTGGTTGCCCTACCAGCCTTTGCAGATGATATTTCATTTGCAACGTCGAACACCGCCGCGGGCGATCATGTGGTGGTATTTCTAAATGAATCTCTGACACTGCCCCAACAAATGGGCGGAGATGTGTCAGAGGCCCTCTCACGCGCGATGAATGCCTCCGGCTTTGAAGGCGCTTTTGGCACCAGCCAGCATTATTACGGATTGGGCGATATAAAATCAGTAACGGTCATTGGAACGGGCGGCGAGACCCTGACGCGGCGCAACCTTCATGATTTGGGCGGTCATGCCGTCAAAGCTCCCGGTGACGGGGACCTCACAATAATCGTTGAAGACCTGAAAACGGACAGCGACGCGCCCAGCGCAGAACTCGCGCTCGGCTATCGCCTCGGACACTATAGTTTTGATAAATATAAAACAGGTAAGCTACCGGCAGACCGGGATGTCATTTTCATCGGGGATGACACAGGCGAAGCGGATGATTTAACCGATGCTGACTATGAAAGTCTTGCAGACGCCGTAGATATGGCGCGGGATCTCGGTAATGCGCCGGGTCTTGAAATCTATCCTGAATCATTTGTAGATCGCATCCGCCAAGAAGCGCGCGGGATTCCAAATCTTAAGCTCACCGTTATGGGTGTGCGCGAAATGGAACGTGCAGGTATGGGCGCCATCCTCGGTGTGGGGAAGGGGTCCGTCCATGACCCGCGCTTGCTGGTCTTGGAATATATGGGTGCCGGTGATGATGCCCCGCTGGCCCTCGTTGGAAAAGGCATAACTTTTGATACGGGCGGTATCAGCCTGAAACCCAATAGTGGCCAATGGTTGATGAAATCCGATCTGTCCGGCGCGGCGGCCGTGGCGGGAACGCTGATTTCTACCGCCAAGCGCGGCGCGGATATCAATCTTGTCGGGGTAATGCCGCTGGCTGAGAATATGCCGGATGGAAAGGCCATCCGCCCGGGCGACGTATTGACCACATATACTGGCAAAACAATTGAAGTTATGTCGACCGATGCCGAAGGGCGCTTACTTCTTGTGGACGCTGTTCCTTATACTATCGAAAAATATGACCCGGAACTCATTGTAAATATCGCGACGCTGACGGGGTCAGCGGCGCGCGCCTTGGGCGATGAATATGGCGCATTAATCACGCGCGATTTCGAGTTGGCGCAGACAATGATGGATATTGGTGAGCGTTCCGGCGAAGATGTCTGGCCACTGCCGTTGCATACTAATCACTACAAGCAAATTAAATCTGATATTGCCGACGTTAAATCAACAGCCGGCGCGCCCGGCGCGTCTATTGGCGCGGCGGTGATTGGAACATTTGTCGAAGAAGGCCAGCCTTGGGTGCACCTCGATATTGCAGGTGTTGATTGGCGCGATAGCGCAACGCCCACAGCGCCAAAGGGTCATGCAGGTTGGGGCGTGCGTTTCATGGACCAACTCGTTCGGGACTATGAAGAGAAATAGATTCGAAAACGTCAAAATAAATAAGGCGGCTCTCGGGTCGCCTTAAGCCTCTTTGAGCGTGAAGCCAGAGCCGACGTCGAGAACGACGCCGATATCAGTATTGCTGATAGGTTTACTTCAGTTTCTTGGCTTGTTTGACCCAAGCGTCGCGTTGGATGCGGCCAGGGATAGAATCGATGATACCCTCGACCATTTTCACATCGGCCGCAGACCAATTGGCAATCTGGCGATAATAGTAAATCCCTTTACTGTTTAGGTCGCCTTCAAATTTCGGACCGATGCCTTTGATGACTTTTAAATCATCCGGTGTGCCATCTGATGGACCATCTGTGTAAATGACCTTAGGCTTGGCAGCCGCTTTCTTCTTCGGCTTTTCTGAACCGCCGACCTCGAATGTGATCATTAAATTGACGCGGTACATATCAATTTTATTGTTCTTGATCGTTACGGATTGGTCTTGAACATAGGCCGACCGAATATTTTTCACGGATTGCGACATGCGTTTGACCGCCGTTTCAATAGCGCCCTCAAATGATTTTGAACTCTCGGACATAATCTGTACGGATTTCATAACAGCCATAATAGTCTCCCTTTAGAGATAAAGTACCCACCGCGCAGACCCAGACGCGATGCGCCTCGGGATGAGCGTCGATAAGATGAGAAATGTGGATCGACAGAAGACGGCGCATGGGCTGCAGAATTTAAACAAACTCTGTCAGTCCCCAAGACATTAAATCCGCAAAGCCTCCACATGCGAATGCGGTAATTAACTCTGGCTTAACCATGTATGAATGGGGCTGCGCGGCGATTGCTACAATGGGATATTCGCCGATATAAGCCATCATCCCATTTAACAATTATACGCATAAAAATGCGCGAGATACGCTGTTAAATCGGTCCTAACGATAGAAAGCCATGGCGGGATATTCCCGGGTTTACAAAACAGGAGCCCGTCTCGCAGTGATTATGAAGAGACGTGGATTCCGCCATAAAGCGTGAGGTGTGAAGGAATAGACTTAATTGAAGAGAGCCCTACACATGGGGGCTCTTCTTGTATTTACGGAGTATTATAGAGATCAAAGCCCATTCGCACTTGGTTTAATACCCGAATGGCTGTTTTCATGTCTTCACGGGAAATATCAGGGGCGTTCTCCGAGGAAATTTGAATGCCCTCTGTCGCAATCGTTTCTCGCAGTAATTTTCCTTTCGCTGTTAGAAAAACGAGATGAGCGCGGCTATCTTCAGGATTGGCCCTTCGTCTCAAATAGCCCTTATGTTCCATTTTCTTGATGACCTGAGACGCCACGCTATCCGACATAAAAGCCTTTTCCGCGATCTCTCTTTGAGGGTCGCCCTCAGCACTCCATTGCAGCCGAAGGATATAAAATTCCGAAAGGGGAAGGTCGAAACGTTTTAAATACCGCCCCAAAGCTATCTCATACCCCCGAAACGCGCCTCTCAAATGATAGGGCAACGAGTTTTCCGGATTATTTACAAGGCTCATAAGTCAATCACGCATTCGTTTATAATAGACCTGAATAAGTAGGTGTTTTGAAATGTCTTCAATAAAAATGGTGTTGCGCAACATAAATTCATCTTACATTCATGAAAATCCTGTATTCAATTTTTTCATTCGATAGTGGGATCGATGTGTAGACATGTTGGACATTGCGCCCCGTTTCAACATGTGGAGCCTGGTACCAGAAATGGTTCCAGGCTTCTTTTTGATGAGATGAAAATGTTCTGCTAATGCGGGTGTGCTGCATCATTCCAAGACTTTATTCAACAACGCTCCATTCAAAATGATGCGGCTATTAGGTTATGTCTTCAACAATGTCTCCACCGCCTCAATCTGCGCATTAAAGCTGGCATCATCTGCGCGGAGTTGATCGATACGTTTGACGGCGTGCATAACCGTTGTGTGATCGCGTCCACCAAAACGGCGGCCGATATCGGGCAGGCTGCGTTTGGTGAGCTTCTTACACAGATACATGGCGACTTGTCGCGGGCGGGCGATAATGCGCGCGCGTCTCTTGCTAACCATATCGGTCGGCGTCACGGAGAACACTTCGCAGACGGCGCGCTGAATACGGTCCACCGTTAGGCGCTGTCCCATCATATATCGAGAGTCAGATAATGTTTCCTGCACACTTTCCAAAGTAATGGATGTGCCTAAAAACTCGCTCTGCGCGACGATCTGGTTAAAGGCCCCTTCGAGATCGCGCGGCGTGGCATTCATGCGCGCAGCCAGATGATCACGGGCATTTTGCGGAATAGCAAGATCTTGCTGACCCCCGGCGCGGCGGCGCGCAATCAGGCGGTCCAAGATTCGCAAGCGTAGCTCATAATCCGCTGCGCCGATCTTACAGACCAGCCCGGAGGACATATAACCTTTCAGCCGCTCTGTGGCTTTTTCGATCTTGTCAGGATGACGGTCAGCCGCGATCAGGATTTGTTTGCCGCTATCGACGAGACTGACGAGTGTATGGAGCAGCTCTTCTTGACTGCCGGGCTTATCCGCGATGAAATGCGCATCATCAATCACCAAAAGGTCTACATCGCGCAAAGACGCCTTAAAGGCAGCAATGCCGTCTCGGGTTTGACCGCGCACAGAGGCGACGAAAGTGGAGACAAAATCTTCCGCAGAAATAAAGCGCATGCGTTTATCCGGGTGATTGTCCCGAACGGCATTCTCAATGGCATAGAGCAAATGGGTTTTGCCCATGCCGTTGCTGCCGTGAATGACGATAGGATTATATTGCGGCGCGCGGCCCGCACCGCATTGGGTGACGACTTGACGGGCCACAGCCATGGCAAGTTCATTGGATGCGCCGACAACGAAATTATCAAATGTAAAACGGTCCCTCGGGCTTTCGGGTGCTTCGTTGGTCGGTATTGGAGCTTGCGTGTCCCCATGAGAGCCGGGTTGGGCCGAACCCGAGCGCAGCGCGGCATTGGGCTTGACCGAGGGCAAAGGCGCGGCGGAACGAACGGCTGATGGATTGGCGGCGAAAGCTAAACGGCGCGGTGGATCAACTTGGTCATGTTTGTCCCAAAGACGGCGGACGGTATCCGCAAACTGCGTTTCAATCTTGGAGGCAATGAATCGGGTGGGGGCGGAAAGGGTAACGACGCTTTCGTCGGCCTGCGTGATATGTAGGCGGCCGGTCCAAGAGCGGTGAACATTTGGCCCCAACGCATAAGCCAAATCAGTCTTGACTTGTTTCCAAGTATTATGAGCAGATTGAAGCGGCGGCTCCCCTGTATACAAATCCGGCGTTTTCACATTGGCCAATTTATCAGCTACTCTGCTCACTGCGCGCCTCCCAAGCGGACTTTCTGTCTCAAAGCCGCACGAAAGCGCGACTTGAAAAAGACAAGCCCTTGAAACTATTCCCAATTATATGGATGCTCGGCCCGATACTGCTCAACAACGCAGATCGTTCCGGGCGTTCCCCGAACAGACTGCGCCGCCTCTGAGGCGCCGTCTGTGACCTCTATAAACCAGCCTAAAAACGGAGCGTCAATGTGAGAAATTTGCATTTCGGGCTGATTCTATTCTTGACTCAAAAACACCATTGAATCGCAAGCCTTTTTCGGCTGAAAAAAATTCAGAAAAATTTCCTGAAAAATTCTTGACTCTAGGATGGCGGCGATTCTCTAAGAGGAACCACAGCTTAAAGTTTTTTGAAGTTTCAAAAGACACAGTAAACGGGAGTTTCAGACGTGTCTAAAAATCGGTTTGGCTGAGCCTCTCAAGAAGCTGGGCGGCATAGCCGGGACTCGCAGACACAAAAAAACCGACCCAAAGGCCGGTCCTTCAAAATATCTGTAAGCGCAAGGCTTAGCCAATGGCTTTGACGCGCTTGTTTAGCCGCGAGATTTTGCGGCTGGCTGTATTCTTATGGAAGATGCCTTTCGACACAGCGCGCATCATGGCCGGCTCTGCGGCTTTGAGGGCAGTGGTTGCAGCCGCCTTGTCGCCGGATGTGATGGCGTCTTCAACAGCGCGCAGAAAAGTCCGGACGCTTGAGCGGCGGGCTTTGTTGACGGCCGTTTTGCGGGCCATTTTACGCACGTTCTTCTTGGCGGAGGACGTATTTGCCATGTTTTACTCTTTCAGTTTCGTTCAATGCACAGAGCCCGCGACGCTTGCGCGGGCCTGCTTTAATTCTTGAGGGCATATAAGGAGGGAGTCGCAGGTCGTCAATAGCGTGTTTATCCGCGGTTGCAGTCAGCCCGCCCTTGTGTGCCCGGGGGCTAACGATTCTTAAAATGCGGCTTTCGCTTCTCGATGAAAGCGGCCATGCCTTCTTTCTGGTCATGTGTGGTGAACATGCTCTGGAACATTCGGCGCTCATAGCGGATACCTGCGGACAGGCTCATCTCAAACCCGGCTTCAATTGTCTCCTTGGTCATCATAGCGATGGGCTGGCTTTGGCCGGCGATCTTCACGGCCGCCTCTTTTGCGGTCTCCATCAGCTTATCCAGCGGCACAACACGGGCGACGAGGCCTGCGCGCTCGGCCTCATCCGCGTCCATCATGCGGCCCGTCAGGCAAAGGTCCATTGTCTTGGCCTTGCCCACGGCGCGGAGCATGCGCTGCGTCCCGCCCATGCCGGGCATGACGCCCAGATTGATCTCGGGCTGGCCAAATTTTGCATTATCCGCCGCAATGATGAAATCGCACATCATGGCAACCTCGCAGCCGCCGCCCAGCGCGTAACCGGCAACAGCCGCGATGATCGGCTTGCGGAAGCGTTCCGTCGCCATGTGGTTTTCTTCAAACCGGTCGTTTTTATAAAGACCCAGATAGTCGTCCTCGGCCATGTCTTTAATATCCGCGCCTGCGGCAAAGGCTTTCTCGCTGCCTGTCAGGATTACGCAGCCGACAGTGTCGTCCGCTTCCAATTTAGACAGCGCATCGGCCAGTTCCGTCATCATATTTAGGTTCAGCGCGTTGAGCGCTTTCGGGCGGTCCAATTGCAGGATCGCCACAGCGCCGTCGCGCGTCAGTTCTATATCGTCGTAAGCCATTTGGGGGTGCTCTCTCTCAAAATTCTGTCGGCCCACATAGCGCGGCAGCGGGGGGAGTGCAATTGGGAGGATTAGTAGGGCGCGCGAATGGGTTCGAATGTATAGCGGTTAAAGTCATGGATGAGTTTTGATATATAGGGCTGTTTGGCGTCTTTAAATAATGTGGCCCGCATGAGCCTTCCGCCCTCTGCGAAAACCAGTTTTCCGTCATCCACGTCCGCCCACTCCCAATCAGGCCGTTTTAACGTCAACTCCAAACCATTGTGCGAAAGCGTATGCCATTCCGAATCTATCGAGCGGCCAAATTTTTGACCCTCGCCCACATGTTTCCGCAGTATCCATCCTTGCCCGATTTTTCGCGTATAGTCCCCGTTCATCATATAGGCCCAACCCTGACGTTGAAGGCGGCTAAAAACACCTAATGAGGCCGTCGTGTTTCGTTCCGACACTCGAAACCGACCAGATAATTTCCGGTTTTGTGCATTTGAATGCCCCGCTAATTCGTAGGCCTTATTTGATAGAAATCTTCCTCCGCCGCCCCAGGTGCCGAGCCAGGGGTGATAGTCCAGCGCTTTCAGGTAAGGTGTTTTAGCAATTACAGTATATGTCCGTCCACCGCGCCCTAGAGCTAAATAAATCCAATGCTTCCCATCCGGTGAAATATCAGCTCGGTGCCAATATATTTTGCCTTTCAGCCATTGGCCCAGCGTGAAACTATCTGTTGTTCTATCCCAGTTGAAGGAAGCGACTCGTCGCGAAGGACCCCGTCTCAAAACAAGGGTATGTTTTGGATCGTTAGAGTAAGCGACGAAAAGCCGTGCCGTGGAACTGGGGATACTCACCGCTGACACACCCCGCAAAAAAATGAACTCCGCCCGCTTTGCACGATCCGCTTAATCGGCGCGTCGCAGCTGTTGCAGGGCTCATTCTCGCGGCCGTAAACGTCAAAGCTGTGTTGGAAATAGCCGAGCTTGCCGTCGGTGTTGGAAAAATCGCGCAAAGAGCTCCCGCCCGCTTCAATCGCGGCGGCGAGCACGTCTCTTATATGGGCGGCGAGGGCGTCGGTTTCCGCGACCTTCAACCGACCCGCCGCGCGGCGCGGGGAGATGCCCGTGCGGTAGAGCGCTTCGCAGACATATATATTGCCAAGCCCCGCCACGACGCGTTGATCCAGCAGGGCGGCTTTGATTTTGGACTTTTTGCCTTTCAATGCCGCGCGCAAGGCGGGACCGTTAAAACTATTGCCCAAAGGCTCCGGCCCGATATGGTCGAGGCGGTAAGGCTCGCCTACACTGACCAGCTCCATAAACCCAAACCGCCGCGGATCGTTAAAGGTGATGCGTGCGCCCCCAGAAACAGGGTGCTCCATCTCGAACACGACGTGATGATGTTTCGGATTGGCGGCATGTTCATGGGTGAAATTGGCAAGTTTCGAGTTTTTGTCTTTGGGGCCATCAATAATGAACCGCCCGCTCATACCGAGGTGCATATATAAGGTCTCCCCGCTCGACAGCTCGGCTTGCAAGAATTTCGCGCGGCGGGAGAGGCGAACTAACTGCTGGCCTTGGATGCGCTGAATAAAATCAGGTACAAAGGGAAACCGCAAATCAGGACGGTTCAGCGTGACCTTCGCAAAGGTTGCGCCCTCCATAACAGGTGCAAGGCCGCGGCGAACAGTTTCGACTTCGGGGAGTTCGGGAATGGCAGCGATCTCCATTTGCCTCTCCTTAGGGAGAGGTCCACGCGGCTCTTTGTTTGCTTGCAAACAATCGGCCGCTGTGGGGTGAGGGGAATATGTAGGCGTCAGCCTACTCCCGTTATCGCCGAGGAAGAGCGAGCGCCTGCGGCGCACATGCTAGCCCCTCACCCGGCTATTCCGGCCAAATGTTTGCAAGCAAACAAGGGGCCGGGCCGACCTCTCCCACAGGGAGAGGTTGAAACTAATCCCTACCCGTGCTCACGGCGACCATGGCGGCGCGCAGGGTTCGGTCTCCAATTTTAAAGCCGGTTTGCATGACTGTGGCGACATTGCCCTTGTCTTCATCGGACGGGATGTTGGCGACAGCTTGGTGGACGTTGGGGTCGAATTTAGACCCTTGTCCCGGAACCGCCGTGACGCCGTGGCGCGCTAACACGGCCATCAGGTCTTTTTCTGTCAGCTCAATCCCCTCAACGAGGTTCTTCGCATTCTCGCCCAGCTCGGATTTATCCGTGCCTTCCAAGGTCAGCAAAGCGCGGGAGAGATTGTCATGTACGGAGAGAACATCATTGGCGAAACGCTCGATCCCGAAAACGCGGGCGGCGGTGACTTCTTTTTCGGAGCGGCGTTTGACATTTTCCGCTTCGGCCATGGCCCGTAGAGCTTGATCCTTCAGCGTGGCGAGTTCCGATTCCAGCTCTTCAATACGAGCAACTGCCGCTGCGCCTGCATCGGGCGCATCTTCGCCGTCCGCCGCCTCACTGTCATTTTCGGCAGAAGTCTCATTACCTTCGGATTTGGACTTTTTCTT
>ENA-ORXR01000821-ORXR01000821.1-marine-metagenome-genome-assembly--contig:-NODE-821-length-37493-cov-6.597659_pt1 | contig 37493 bp, 56 predicted proteins | sample MGYA00237866_ERZ511479 | MGnify/ENA metagenome assembly ERZ511479
CTACAAGAATTGAGGCAGATCGTGCTTTAGTGAAAATTAAGAAGAAATATATGTATGCCAATATTCTTCAGCCAAAGTATAATCCGAAAATTAAAAAGTACACGATTTTAATTTAAATCGTACATTTTTTGCTCACAACAAATATATTGAAACACTGTTAAAACACCATTTAAAATAGCTTTAAATCATCACGTGGATTACTCAGGTCATAGTTAGCAGTCATAACCTCAATTTTTTTCTTTGGTGGCTTAGATGAGTTGTTGGCCACACTAACACTTTGCTCAAGCTTAATGTTAAACCATCCGTTAGTCTCTGTGTGCTCCGTTAAGAGATCACTAGGATAACTACTTAATAAAAACTTTCCTTCTATCTTAGAGAGCGTATTTAATAGCATTTCAAAGTCCTCACGGCTGTAACCATCATAATGGCCACAGTCGCTATTAAAATAAGGAGGATCACAATAAAAGAAACTATCTTTAGTATCACGACTTGTTATAATACGTAGCGCATCAGTACATTCTATTTGAACGTTTTGAATCCTAATAGCATAATCCTCACTAAAAGCATCACGTTTGTTAGTAATCTTTTGGGATGTTGTGTTCTTGGATTTATCATAACCCCAAGACCCATCTAACATAGAACTGAAGCTTTGAGCTGCCTGTGTCCAAACAGCCCAAGCTCTATCAATCCTATTGAACATATGAGGGTTTTGATAAATCACAGATGAGTCATTGAATAGAGATCTGGAATGGAGACTTATTCTTATCTTTTTTTCTAACTCTATAAACTGATTCTGTACAACCTCATAAAAGTTGATCAACTCTCTATTAGTGTCATTTATGACTTCAATTTCACTTTGTGGTTTAGCCCAAAATATTGCGCCTCCACCTACAAAAACTTCAGCATACAATTTATGTTTAGGCAATAATGGGAGTATTGTTTTAATTAGATTTTGTTTACCTCCGTAGTAACTTGTTGGTGTCTTTAAATTCATATATTTGCAATTCTCACGTAAAAAAGGTGCTAACACACCATTTAGCAAGGAAACCATTTCCTCGGCTTGGTGTGTTAGCACCTTAATTGTTTCCGTATGCGTGAGAACTTACGGCTGCAAGGTCGAGGTTTTTATAACCTCATTACCTCTACTTTTGCCAAACGGCCATATAATTCACTTTACTATTACTGTTATTTTCTGAAGCGTTACATATAACAACAATTCTATCACTCTCCACCTGGTAATTACACCATATAGAATCATTACCATCAACATTACCACCAAAATAAATCTCCGCAATACCACATTGAAAACCAACTAAATTAGCAATCGTATAACCTGCTGGAGGGAATAGTTCCTTAAAGTTTTCAGTATAATCATTCTGGTTTTGGCCATTAGATCTATTGTCTGTGATGACAGTTCCAAACTGTACTTTAGTAATCTTATAACCAGCATCTTTAAGAGCTTTAATTGTAACGGCCTTACTTTCATCCGTACCTGTTACTACTTCTGCTGAAGATGCCAATTGAACTACACCACGCCTTGCAGCTGTAGCAGTTCTATCATTCAATTTTTTTGGTGTAATAACACGTGTATCATTGTCAGCTGTATTAGCTTCTCCTTGTGTAGCTAATTCAACCAAACCTATTTTGTCTTCAGTTGCCTGTGACAATAACCCATTAAGTACCTCTAAAGAATTAATCCTGGTAAGAATATCAAATTTAAACGAAGCAACCACATCATCATCAGTAAGTTCACCAAACTCACAATGTCTTTTTTTCCATATAGGTTGAATCTGATCAAAGTTGCCAGATTGCGTATTATCATAAGCGGCCTCTGTAATCAATTGTTTAATAACAACATTCTCATCCGTTGCACTAGCTACAAATGGGAGTATTTCATTGTTATAAACAAGCCAACCGCTGCTGGTTTCCCCATCATCATCTATAATACCATTAAAAATAACATTATTGCCAATTGCTAAGACAATGGCATTGATTTGATCGTGCGATGCGGATTCTAAGAACTCTACCAGTTCTATTGCACCAGGTACTCCTGTACCAGAGATTACTAATTTATCCATTTTATGATATAAGATTTTGAATAGTGATTGTAACGATTAATTTCAGACCTAATTTTAACTAAGAACTTTTCTAGGTTAAGAGGGTGAAATGGTTTATACTCTTCAGGTATATGAACTATATAATCTGGCGACGTGTCCTGATTCTGAAACACATAATAAAACCCCTTCTGTACACTACCTTCATTATATATTCCAAATTCCTTATTCTCATTAGCATAGTAAAACCGATTAATATCTGAACGCTGCACATTACTAATGTAAATTCGTCTTTCAGTATTATCAAACTTATCGTTGAGCATTTTTTGTAGTAATACAATACTGCTATTGTGAGATAGAATATAAAATACTGAGATTTTAAAAGCTGTAAAACGTGCGTAATTAGTTTTAATTGGTGCAAACAAAGCATTGAGCCAAGCCAATATTTTAGATTGCCTAAAGCTAACTGGTAAACTCAGTTTAATGAAACGCTCTATATCAACATTAAAAAAATTACTCATAGCTCTCTACAAATTCAAAAATGCTGTTAACTTCGTCTAAAACAAAATAGCCTGAGTCTGGCTGTCTAAAATCAATAACTTCACCTACAATGGTATTACTAGAATTATACTGAAACTCACCAAATTTAGAAGCAACCAATACTTTATGTGGTGAGCTTACACCATCTACATTCTGTAAAGCATCTGTTAAGGCATTAATGTCTAAACGGCCATCAAACTCAGTATTGGCCAAGAATGCTTTTATCGCATCTTGCACCGATGTATCATCAGTGCCATCTAACCGTTTGCCTTCATTATCTAAAATAAGGCCATTGTAGTAAATTTTATAGTGCACCTTTAGATCATCACCATCACCACTTGTGGCAACTTTGTAAACACCAGCTGTATCTTTTAAATCAATATAGGTTTGAAAACCTGCCAACTCCGCAGCACTAAATGCAGATAACACTCCGTCAACAGACTTAGCCACTTTAATTCGTAATGATCCTACACCGTTTAAAACGACACGTTGTATAGATACCTTACCAACAATTTTAGAGGCATTTACAGCCTGTATCTCAGCAGATGTAATTGGCAAGGCGTAAATACCTGTCTCAGGTAAATAATAACCGTGTTGATAGCCCAAAGCAGTCTTATTGTACCATAGCTTAGTACCATAAGTATTCTCAGCTATTAATGTTGATATAGACGTATATAAAAGATCTAATAACGACTCCAAAACCCATTGACCGTATGCCACTACCCAAATAAACAATCGCCAAACCGATACCTTACTCGCACTGGTTAAACGATCTGCTAATTGTGTTTGCTCATCATCAGTAAGCACATCTAGTGTTGCCAATTCATCAGTAGTGCCAATAGCCTCTAGCATTTCATTTTGTATGTCGTTTATAGATCTAGCCATTTTATTCCTTGTATTTATAAATTGGTTCTTTCATCGTTTCTTATCAGCTTTTAATAACTCAATTTCAAGCGACATTTTTTGCTTAAAATTATCCATTTCGCTTCGCCAATCTTGGTCTTTATCTCGCTCTTGTTTAATGGCATCAATCTGTAATTTCAAAGGATTTAAGTCATCCTGTGCGTTAAATTTTGTGTAACGCTCAATGGCTGTATTCTCTTGAACTTTATCGGATAGCTTTATAAAATTATTGCTTAAATCCTCAATACTCGATGTTACTTGCTTGTTAAATTCAGCTTGAATCACATTTTGTTTAGTAGTAGTTATATAATTACCAATGAAGCCCAAAATACCTGCAACAATTAGGACTTGTAATATATTAGTAACACTAACGTTTTCTAGCGCACCTCTTTTCTTAGGCACGTTTAAAGCTATAATTTCAGCAATCTCTTTTTTATCTTGTGCGTTTAACGCCATTGTTTTTAATGTTTACAATTTTCGTTATGAATATGCATTTCTTGAGCAATCTTCTTACTAACTGGCTTTCTCTTTTTATGTAATTTATATTGAATGAATCCACTAATGACAATCATGTAAATAACAAAATCAGTAGTTTCAGGAATAGACCAGTCTAATTTATCTTGTGCTAAATGAATAATATAGTCACCAAGTCTAAGAATAATTAAAGCCCAAAACAAACCTTTAACTACATCTAAAAAATTGTCATTTATCCAAAATTTAAAACTGAACTTAACTTTTGGATTTAAGTAATATAATTTAACCGCTACAATTCCTAAGAATGACCACCATATTCCTGCAATCCAAACTTCAACTGCGTGCTCACCTAATAGCTGATGTGCTAATTCTTTAAATGTTTCCATAATTTTTATTTTAACAACCAATTAATACCAAATACAATTAACCCACCGAATACTAAGCCAATAATAATAAAACAGACTATAGCAAATCCAGCAACATCACCTAACTCATTAAATAGATTCTTTTTTTTCATTCTTAATTTGATATTAAACTAGATTTTGATTTTCGGCTTAAAATTCTTTTTACTTGAACTGTTCCATTTATAAAAGTAACCACGCAAGTATCCGTTATTATACCATTAGTTTCATCATTAGATGTAAAAGCTATTGTGCTTTGTCCGTCAGCTACTCTGGTCACTAAACCTTTTTGATTTACAATAGCTACTGCATTATTACTACTCCCCCAATTTCCTGTTTTGTTAGTAGAATTTGAAGGAATAAAACTAACACCTAATTGAACAGAATTTCCTCCATCTATTGTAATTGTTGGCGGATTAACGTTTACTTCAGTAACATTGGTAATTGTTGTATTAAATCCGCTGTTAAGATATTCTTCCATCCAAGTGTAACCGCTTGGCGCAATATCATTATGCGTGTCGCCTGTTGACATATACAATTCAAAAAATTCCTCTGGTATATGTTCACTTTTAGCAGAATTATAAAAATCTGATGGCCTGGTATTTATAGGTGTGGTCGTAAGATTGTTTACGAAATCCAAATACCTTTGCTCGGTATAGTGACTTCTGTTAGCAGCTGTGCCACTTGTGGTATATGCTTCGTGAGAGCCTTCTCCTTGAGCCATGACTAACATATACTCCCCGTCGATATTGTCAAATTTTCTAGTAACAGTTCCGTCAGCATTAAGTGAAGCATTAGAGCCTACATTTGGATTAGTTCTTAACTCGTTGTAAACTTCATTAGCAGTTCTTAATGGTAATCTTGATTCTGTACTTCCAATTAATGGGTGTTGTGCATGTATAAAAGGGTAATCGGCGTTTAAACTATCCTTTGTAACATAGGTTTTATATTCGCCATCAAATTCAGCCCATAAATCTCTGTTGTCATCATTAATATTATGTATGGATTTATCTATAATATTACCGTTTGTAAAAACTTCATAATCAAAAACCGTGTCCTCCGTAGTTGCTGACGTTTTAGCTCCAAAACTTGTATCTAAGAAATTAACAAATATTTGTCCAAAAGCATTTTCAATATCAGTACGCTCACCCATAGCGTAGTAATTGTTTAAATGGTTGTAACGAATATCACCATTTATATAAGAAAGTCTAAACTTCCAACTTTGTATGATGTTGTTGACATTGTCAACACGACCATTCGCACCGTTGTTGAATAGTCTATGCGACGCATTGTAAAATAAATTGTTATGATATGAAATATTGTTCGTGTCTTCATGTTCTTGGCTATTGGTCATTAAACCTCCGACTTTACTTTCAGCTATGATACTGTTCTGCATAGTAATATTTTCAGTGAAACCACCTCTAGTACTGAAAGATGAATTACCAGCCCAACTAAAAGATAAATGATCAAAAATCATATTTCTTGCGGAGTCTTGATTACTGTAAACCGTGAAACCGCCAAGAGTTGTTAAATGGTGTCTGACGGCTATATACCGCATGATTAAATTATCACATTCACCTCTAGCTTCTATTTGCTTATAGTTATTATTTCCTCCTGAATGAGTATTCTTTAATCCGTCAGTGGTTAAAGTGATACCACCTAAAGGAGAAGATTGTCCAGCTATAGTCAAATCGTGAAAATCTTCAATTAAACTTCTTATAAAAACAACTGTACCACTTACATCAAAAACGATAGTAGCTGGTCTTGGTTGTTCTATTGCCCATCTAAATGTTCCTATTATTGGAGTAGAGCCAGGAATGTAATCATCTAATCTTGTTACATGATAAACAAAACCACCTCTACCACCTTTTGCATAAGCTCCACCTCCATACGCTGTAGGAAATGCTTTAAGAGGGCTTTCATCCATTACTGCAATAGTTCTAATACCTAAACTTGTACCAAAATTATCACCTATCGTATAATTTGAATTTGCTGTAATTGTAATTGTTAAATCTCTATCTGCTAAATTTGGTGCAGTACTACTATTTAAGGCTATAGTAATATCTACATAAGCCTTGTCGATAGGAATAGTTGCGCTACCATTAACTATATCAACTTCGCTTGTGCCACTACCACTAACCGTATAAAAAACTTCTAAGGCTGTGTTAAAAAGGTCGTCAACTTCAAAAGCTCTATTTATGGTATAGACAACCGTACTATCCAAGTCGTAAGAAATAAAGTCTCTACTGAAATGAGTGTAAATAGTAGCTTCTTGAGAATAGCTCAACCCACTAAAAAGTAAAAATATTAAAATTAATTTCTTCATTATTAATTAGGGTTTAGTACTAAGGTCATAACCACGTGTACTGCACTGTGGTCGAATATAATTGAATCACTAGCTAAAGTTTCAACCTCTATATTTTGTGATAATAAAATATGCCATGCACCACTATCTAGGTTGCTTGAAAATTCATCTATAATAGAATAGTTCGAAGGGTTGGCTGTTATTGAATCATCGATATTATTAATGTCTTCCATTGCCAGAAACGACACTGCCAATGAGTTAGCATTTGTACTTGTAACGCTTTGTATAGTTGCGGTTGTATTTTCTAATCTACTTCCTGTTTGTAAACTTTCGTAAGCAGTAGCATCACTTACATTTTCAAATTCATCTATGGTTGCTAAAAATATTCTTCCGTTACCACCTGTTTTAGTGAAATCTACAGAAGTTTCACTACCATCAGATTCTTTAACAAAAAACGCAAAAGTTCCAAAGCTGTTATTAACTCTATGAAGTTCTGTCCAACCTGCTGGAGGGGCGTCTATTGTGCTAAAATCACCTGCGGATATTTTCGCGACTAAATAATTACCACTCGTAGGAGTAGCTGTTACCGTAGTAGTTAAGGTTGTGCTAACTCCGTTATATGTATCTACCCATGAAGGTCTTAAACTTCCACTTGGCGGAGTGTAAACACTTACAATGGTACTATCGCCACGATGAAGGTGGTATGTGTTATCTTCTCTAGCATATAGTGATAAAGCATTTGTATCATTACCATTAAAAGATTGTTCGTATTGTTTTTGATTAACGTTTTCACTTGGAATAACTGTAGCTGTACCTGTACCTTCTTGATGTATAGTTATAGGTGTAAATTCAGTAGTTGTAATTTCTGGTAATGTTATTGTTGTGTCTATATCACCAACAATTACAAATACTTTTCCTGCTTTAATGTCTGCTTCTACTAAAGTCGTATCTGCTGTAATTTCTATAACGTCTATTATGTTACTTGGTATAGAGGCTTCTAAAGCATTTATTTCATCCTTATTACTTTGTATTGCACCTTGTACATCTGTAGCTGTATTTTCTAAATAGGGTGTGAATGTTACTTCATCTGCTTCTTGGTCGTAAGCAGATAAATCAACACTACCATCAAATGCAGTACCTATTGCTGAAAAACTTAATATATTGGAAGTTAAAGATATGTTACCTATATAGTCAGAGGATGAACTACCACCTGAATTATTATCAAAATAGCGTTTTGTTATAAGAGCATTATCACCAAAACTATTGATGTCTGCATCACTCATTAAAGGCGCACTTACCACATTAGTTAAATCATCTATCGCTAAAGCGGGAGTTGTACTAGAATTACCACTATTAAAAATTTTAAAATCTTCATCAGCTATAAGTTGCCAAAAGTCCGTATTAGTATCATCAAAATTTCCATTATAAAAAAACATATTACCTCCTGTTCCAGGGCCACCAAACAACCTTAAATTAGCCTGATAAGTATCGTTTTTTCCTATCGCTACGTTAAAAGGTGCTATTGTTAATAATTCTTCTGAACCTAATTTAAAATATATGAAATCGGATGCACCGCTTACAATATTGTTACCATTTAGGTCTAAGTCCTCGCCTAATTGTGGTGACAAATCCTCTACAATGTTTTGCAGTCCTGAGCCAGCACCAGAATTAAACGCATCAAATTTCTGTGCCACTTTTTGGTAGGTGTCATCCGTAGATGATAAATTACCACTAAAACCAGAAGGATCAACTTCTACAACAAAAGTACCAGAAGCTTCAGGGAAACTCCAGCTCAGCGATGAGCTCGTAAAGTTTGGCAGGTTTAACCAATTTAATGTATTGTTACTACCTCTAAAGTACATGCGATCATCCGCTTGATTAATCTGAAAAAAACGATTATTTAATCCAAACACACTCAAATAGCCTCCGCCAACTTCTGTAGTTCCATTAGTGCCACTTGCAATAAATGGTCTGGTAGATGTATCATCTACACTTGTAACATCATCTAAGCCAGGATTAGCCTCTACAAAATCTGTAATTTGAGATTTGGTAATATTAAAATAAGCCTGGTGTTGTAATACTGAAGCTCTAGTTATAAACGGATTTGGCACAGAATCCCAAACCACAGCTGCACTAAGATCATTTAATTCTGCTGTGTTTGTAATCCCTAATGCTGCTGCAATTTCACTCAGCTTTGCATATTTTACTTTACCAAAGTTTAAGCTATCCCAAACCATCATTCTAAGATCTAAACCTACAGGTGTAATTTCGCTTACTTCTTTAATCTCTAGAGATTTTAAGCCACTTTGTGCGCTTGCTATAATTGAAAATAACAACGCTACTACTACTAATTTTAAATGTTTCATATTGCTTTATGATATCCTATTAATTCTAATTTTACTTGGTCTGTTGAAGCTTCTTTTATGAGATAAGTGGCCAAAATATTTCCTTTAGTTTTAAAACCATCTTTGGCAACACCTATTAAGTAGTCACCTGTCTCATAGCTATCGAGCACATTACCTAAACCTTTGTAATGCGTAAACTCATCATTTTTTACTAAATGGGCTTTGCCTCTAAACCATTCTAAGATGAGAGTCAAAAGCGGTTTTTGTTTTTTCTGTAATAGTTCCATATCTATTATATTGGTTGTATTCTGGTATAGCTCAACTGATCTATATTGTTAATGTCACTTTTATCACCACCTAAATACTGACCGAGATTAACAATCAAAGTATTATCTACCACTAAATTTTCAACAAAGTCATTTTGTTCAAAGTCATTGTTAGGATTGTTATCTGGATGCTTTATATAATGTAATATCTGACCATTGTAAAGCGTAGTAGGCTTTGCTCCATCTATTAGAGCCTTTAACTTAGCACCGAGCTCAGCAATAGAATTATAACCATCTACATTGTGCTTAGTTCTATCATCCAGTTCTTTTACAATTGCACTGCCTTCTGGTACAGTGTACGTTACATTGTTAAAATCTCTAATATTATCTTGGTTCATATCTATTTAAATAATCCATTTGCAAATAAACCTTCAGCAAATAGTGTGTTATACATAAATGGATCTACAATCGCTGTGGCTGGTTTTATAGCCTTAATTTCATAATAGTTCACTATATCAGCATCTAATACTGCAATGCCTTCTAAGGACAAAATTTGTCCTGCTACCAGATCTGCTGTAATGCTTATATCATTTAAAACCGCTAAAGCAACTACAGCTTCTACATTGCCAAATTGCTGAATAGCGATATCCATAAGTGACTGATTATGTAAAACTGTAACGGTATTGGCCATTATTATAATTATGCTTTTAAAATGCTATTTAAACGTTGATTAATCGCTGTTGTAGCATTTGTTTTTATTGCTGTTATAGCAGCTACATTTGGTGTAGTGCCATTACCTGGTAAAACCACAACCGCATTTAACTGATCACAGAGCTTTCCAAACTCTTCTATAAAATCATTCAGCACCGTTTTTAGATCCTCATTGTTGCGCTTCAGTAAAAATCCATCCTTATCAATTTCAAACTCCGTATTATCTATTAATCCATAGATACTTTCTACTTCACTATATTTGGCAACATACAATTGCTTTAAATCTTCATTAATCGGCTCTACTAAAACCGTACTTTTCACTTTTGGGAATACAAAAACCTTTTCCTGTTTACCGTCAATAACCGCTGATAGCCTTACGTCAGTGTATTCTAGATCACCATCGGTAATTTTGCAAACACCGGTGTTTTTATCAACTTCTAAAACAGTGGCCACAAAGCAATACACATCTCTTTTTTTAAGAGCTTCAAAAGCCTTCTGTATTTCTAAATCAAAATTCATAACTTATTCCCTAAGCTTACTTTTCGTCGTGCTCCATCAGTGCCAAACGTGGTGATGACTTTTTTTATAAAATAGTTGCCTTCTCTACTCGTATGCAGATCATCTATTAACTGGGCTTGCATACCTCTGGTAGCAAACGGAATTAAAAAACTCACCACATCTCCATCAAAACCATCATACTTTAAACGCTCTATTTCAGAAGTTGCCAATGCCTTCAGCTGAGCTTCATCTGAAATGACTGAGGTATGAAACGTCCGTAACTCACCATCAGCATCTCCGACCTCAATTTGCTTTTTCTTATTATCCTTACCTACGTAGGTGTATCGGACTTTTATACGTCGTTCATCGCTACTTTTATACTCCAAGTTATTTTCAACCAAATTGTAATTAAGATCGTAAATCACAGTCTCACCAATATTGGTTAATTGCTGTAGGCCAACATAGAGTTTATCATCATCCGTAATAAAGACACTTAGCGACATGTTCTTTTTAATCGCCTGTAACACTTGCGCTCCATTGGCATTTTTAATGATATACTTATCGAGCTTAATGTCTGGTATGTTATCAGCTAAGCGCACAGCTGTATCTTTTACAACTTCCTCTAAAATTTCAATTAACGTTGTGCCAGCGTTCCAGGCCTTGGTGATCCGCTTACGTCTCAGTAACCAGATCTTATCCTCACACTCAATCTCTAGAGGAAACATAGGCTTAACCTTTTTTACATAACCAACAAACTCAACACCTTTATATTGACCTCTATAACCTAATGTTACTATAACTTCATCACCAACTTTAATCGCTTCTTCAGTAAAGAGCTCTATGTTATTTTGTCGCACTTTAAACCGCGTTGGTAGTTTAATGGTGCACGTGTCACCAAGTTCGTCAACCGACTTTATGATCTCTACATCATTAACCTGGTTAAATTCATAACTGCCAATCTTTATGTTTGCTTCTAGTACAAACATTAGAGCAAACTGTTTAAATCGCGATCACTCAGATCTGCATAAAAATCTTGATCACTAATCGCAGTAATAATGTAACGCTGTAAACCTTGTTCACCTGCCATTTCATCAAACTGAATATCCTTTAGTACCAGTTTACGTATTCCAAATAATTCAAAGAACGCATTGCTCTCAATCTCTACAGCATCATCAACTTCAAATAATCTATTTAACAGATCTACCTGATCTGCTGGATAGCTTTCCATATCCTCGCTAAAGCATACACCTCTAAAACTGACTTGATAATCTTCAGTAGTAATGTATTCTTTAACTGTACCTTTTCGGTTGGTACCTACCGTTGCCGTTTCTACAATAACCTTTGCTAATGCTATACCAACGAGAGGCTCATTTGGTAAAGTAAAAGTTTCGCCCTGGTAACTTAATTTCACTTGCATGAAATAAGGTGTATTACCATTACGAAGTGCAGCACCTATATTTTTAAGATTTGGTAAAACAAACAATTTCTTATTTTCACCAAACCACTCAGGAAACGGTAAACCAACGTGCCCAAAATGTGCCTTTGCCGTTAACTGTTTTATGTCAAACTCAGTACTACTCATATTTTTTATTCCCCTTTGGGGTTAGGGGATTAACCTGTTTGCATTTGGTTAACACTATTAACACTACGTAAAATCATCTCCTGTACTTTTTCTCCTAATTTATCTAAGCCTTTTTCTACTTGAGAGACGTGTATTTCTGTTTTGTCCTGTAGCTTACCAATAGTCACTGTAATGTTGGTCATTTTAGAACCTCCAGAAACAATGCTATCTCGTTTTTTCTTTTTCTTTTTGTCAGCAGCATCGTTTGTAAGCAAACTGTCAAATACTGAGGATGGAGCTTGCTTTTTAAAATTTTGTGATTTTGTGGCTCCAACGTTTTCAGCTTCAGACTTTGCGGTTTTTAAAGCCAACTCATCATTGTATCCTTTATTGAATTGCTTGGCTATTTCCTTACCAGCTTCTAAACCTGAGTTTTTACCCATAAGATCACCAGCTGCTTTCTTACCAGTTTCCCAGGCATCTTTAAAGTCACCATTAAAAAACTGCATTAAAGCTTTGCCCATACCAGAGAGACCTGTCATTAATTCTTGTATTCTGTTGGTTACATAATTTTTAATGATATCACCAAAGTTTTTCATCACTTCCCAAATACCCATTACACCACCTCGTAACCAATCGAACTTATTCCATAATAATGCAACAATGGCCACTAAGGCACCAATGGCTAAAATCACTAATCCAATAGGATTCATTGACATTACAACATTTAATATAGTTTGTGCAGCTGTCCATGCACTTGTGGCAGTAACTGCTAACCAAGCGACTACATTGTATGCACCTAAAGAAATTGTAGAAGCAATAAGGCTGGCATTAGACACTAAATAGGCTAAACCTAAAGAGGTCACTATTGCTGTCATAGCAACTAATAAAGGTGTGTTTTGTGAAACCGCTGTGTAAATAGATCTTAGTGTCTTTAAAAACGGAATGATGTTATCTACTACAGCAATACCAATATCTATCATTGGACTAATCCAATTAGAAAACTTTTCACCGATTACCGAAACTGCATATTGAAATTTGCCCATTAATGTGCTCCACTTTCCTCCAGCAGATTCTGACATCTTTTCGGTCATACCGTAATAACGACCACCTTCAGAGGTTGCTAATCTAAAAGCTTCCTCTACCATACCAGCACTAATAGCACCTTTCTCCATCTGCTTTTTAAGCACTGACATTGATAAGCCTGTATTTTCTGAAATGACCTGAAGCGGATTAAAACCCTGGTTAATTAATTGAAGTAGATCCTGACCCATTAAACGGCCAGTTGCCATAATTTGAGAATAGACTAAGGATAAGCTGCCGAGTTTTTGCTCGTTACCCATAGAGACATCTCCTAACATTTTCATATTGCCTATGATCTTATCTTGAGTAATCCCAAAACCTAACATAGTTTCTGAAGCTTTAACAACACTTGCGTTGCTAAACGGTGTAAAATTGGCAAAGGCGTTGAGCTCATTAAAGAGACCAATCCCTTTTTCTACACTTCCCAGTAGTACCTCAAATTTTACTTTGGTTTGTTCTAACTCTACGCCTTTAAAGAATAAGGCTGATGCCACGTTTAATGTGCCATATACTAAAGCTAAGCCTCCAGCAAGGCCTATTATAGATCTCAATCCGCTAGAGTAGCGTGAGTTTGCAGAATTCCCTGTATTAACTTGTCTTGTAACTCCACCAACAGATTGCGCGATCTTCTTTAAACCAGAAGATGCATAATCTTTCATTTTTATGATGAAACTATAGGCATTCATTTATAAGGATTATGACGCGTTTTTTTCTTTAACTCTTATGTAATGTAAATTTTGAATTTCCTCAGCCCATTCGGCATCCGTAAGTTTCTGCGGATGCCGTATGTGCATGTAATATTTGAGATAGGCATCAAACAGCCTAATATTGTATTCCTTTACTAAATTGTGTGCCGATGCATCGTCTGGATCTATGATGGCATCGGTGAGCGCTTTTTTAGCGTTGCCACTTTAACGACCTGTAATTGCTCTATAGCCTGAAATAAAGGAAATCGTATCTCCGCATTAGATCTATTGTTAAAGGCGTCGTCCTTTTCAATACATATAATGTCAAAGAGTTTCTCTTGAGTTACAAAAGGCTTATTACTCGGATTCTGTTTTTCGGCCAGCTTTAGATCTTCCCTGGTTATTTTTCTAACCTTACAACTATAATCGCCAATGGTAATTTCTGTTTTAGCACCTTTGGTTTCTACAGTAGCATCTGGATAATTAAAGAAGTCCATCAGCTCTTTACGCGCTGGTAAGAAGTAATCATCAATAGTTTTAATCTCTTTATCACCTGCTACCATTAAAGCTTCTAGCATGGCTTCACCAAATGCGATGTCTCCACCTTTTTGCATGGCTGTAAAAGCACGCTTATAATCTGCCATTTTTGGAGCGCGTAATATGGCTAATTTGTCTCCTACTGGCAGATCGTACAGATCACCATGTTTGTCTTGCAATTCAATCAGTTCTTTGTTTGTTGGTTTTGCCATGTCGTCGTTTGTGTTAGAAAAGGCAAAGGCTGTAAACAGCATCAGTGCCATGATTAAAAATTTAGTTTTCATTATGTAATTGTATTACTGGGTTACGTGTTATTGCTGCTTCTTAATGTCTAAAAAGACAATTGGCAGCTCTATGAGCATGTTTTTATCACCTTGCTTAAATCCCTTTTTAAGCTCAGTGACTTCTACAGATGTGCAAATGTCTGTGACAGTTTGCCCACCATCATGCGGAATGTAAGTTGAGACAATCTCAAAATTGAGTTTTAAAATGTCTTTATCTGGAGCAGCTGCTATCATCGCTTCAACTTCACTTTGCCACAAGGTGATCTTACCTTCGTAATCCTTATTGCCTCGTAAAATCTTATGCGGTTTATTACCACGTCCGTATAGCTTATCTTTCTCCTGCTTTTCGGTGTACTCTAATTCCGTTACACCTTCGATGATTCTACCACAAAAAGCAATCGATAAATCTGACCACGAATATTCTGAACTATTAAACATATTCTAGTTATTAATTTGAGTTGTAAAGCCAATGTTGACTTCGATATATTTTGCATAACCTACAGGCTGTAATCTCACAGTTACGGTTAAGGTATCATCTTGTAAAATGTTTTGATCTTCAGCAATTAGTGCCTCTACACCAGAGAGTTTGCCTTCAGCAACCATCAACCCTTCTATCTGTGTTTCAATATTACTTTGCCATCCTTTAATGATTGCAGGATGTATAAGACCAGCTTCAGTTAATGGCACTTCCTCAGAGAGTTCCTCTACTAAAACATCGTAAGCAATGAGTACAGCTTCGTCCATAACAAAACCACGGCCTAATGCGCTAAAATCATTTTCTACAGGACAAAGCGTTCTGTCGTCACTCATGTAATACCCAGAACGACCTGCAAAAGTTCTCATAAAGGTGTAGCCTTTATCGTGGATAGCATCCCATTCGTTAATTTTAGACTCTACTGTAGAGCCATCTGTAAAGAACGCTGCTAATGGTTCTATTGCACCATCTTTAACACGTGCCATGCTGCGTTGCGATGGTATGCTTGCAATTCTACCAAGTACACGTCCTATAAATGCTTCTGGTGCACCATCATTGTTGACAATGACCATGTTTACATTAGGATAGTTTGCTGTTTGGTAGTCAAACAGATCTGCTGTAACACCACTAAAAACGTTACCAGAGATCACAGCTCTAAATGGCATATACTTACCTTCGTAATACGTGGCAAGTGCTTGTAATTTTATTGCTGCTAGTTTTGCATCTTCATCTAGAGCCTCTACAATGGTTTCAGCTGCATTAGATTTTCTTACCAGGCCTAAAACACGTATAACACCTTTAGCATCTCCAATGAGCTTATTGGCATAGGCTTCATTTAGATCTGCCATGTCCTCCATAGTTGTGGCATCAGATACTAACATTATCCACAATGGAGTACCTATCTCGGCCGACGTGTAAAAATCGGATATATGTTTGTGAGCAAATGCATTGACTCCAACAGCTTCAATACCTAAATCTTCAGCATCTGCAAGGCTAAATATCTGATTAGATTCGCCAAGCGTTACACCAGCAGCTACAGTTGCACCTGTAATAACGAGTCCTGGTGTTTTTTGTACGTCATCTCCTAAACGGTCTAAACCGTTTGCTGAGATGTTAAATGTAATTTTAGGTAAACCCATAATTTTTTAGTTATCTTTTTTACCTTTAAAAAGGCGACCTAACCAACTGCGTTTTTTCTCTTCTGGTGGTGGTGCTGCACTATCCTTTTTAATGGTGATTTTGTTTTTTGGTTTCTGCGTTGTTTTTGGTTTCTGATCTATAATGATGTTAATAGAATCTGATTTCTTAATCTTATCTATCTCCACCTTAATATCGTGCGTAATCTCATTTTTAATAGAGGTCGTTTCTCTAGCGATGGCCTCTCGTATGGTTGGTGTTAATAAGGCAATGGTTTCCTCGTTTGCTCTAGTACTAGCGTAGTAGGCTATGCCAGCTCCTAATAAGGCACTTACAATCACAATGATTAGATTTTCTGCAAGATTCTTATAATTAACTGTCATACTATCTACTCTTTAATTTTTTCAACAACCTGCCGTTTACACAGCAGGAAGTCGAAAAAAACTAACAAGAAAAAACGCATTGTAAATGTTATTAATCCCTTTGGTTTTTGGTAATATCTCTATAACCTAAAACCCTTTTTTTTCTATAAGCCTGAATGCAAACACGGTTATTTTGGTTGCCTCCTAAAACATAAACCCAACTTGGTGTTTCTCTAATGAAAATACCAACATGGCCTTTCCAGCTTTTACGACTTTCGCGCCAAAAAATAACAACATCTCCTTTAGTTGGTGTCTCAACAGCTTCACCTACATTTAGCCAGCTTCTAGCAGTGAGTTTACCACTTGTAAGTGCATCAGCTTCTAAGGCTACCCAATTTATAAAGGCACTACACCAGGACGTCTCATCCTTTAGAGCTTTGCCATTAAAACCAGTATCATCAAAATATTGTAAAACTCTAGGATTGTCTTTTGCACCTGCTATCTCAGCGATACCAAATTCAGAAAGGGCAACATCTAATATTTTAGTTCTACTCATTAGTCCTTAAAGGAGCTGGCTACGTGCAATACGTTAGCCAGCCTAGTTATACTATTTATTTGCTAACTCAGCAATACGTGCTTCTATAGCTGTAATTGCTGTAGCTCTAGGAACTGTTACGGTTTTCTCAGCAGCTAAATACCCTTCTAAAGCTTTTACATCTGTAATAGATGGTAAAGCTTCATTGATCTGCTTTACATTCTGCTTTAAGAACTTAGACTGTGGAGTTTCATCTTTAGAGGTATCTAAAGTTTCCGTTTTTCCATCTCTTTTAAAGACTTCAATTCCTTTTTTCTCTAAAGTGGTACTATGCCCTAAAGCATCTTGCACTTTCTCAAAGTTGAACCCATCAGATGTGCCAAATACTTCAGCTAATTTTGGGTGTTTTGCGAGATAGGCCTGAGCCTTCTCAGCTTGTGTTTTCTTTGCCATAATTTCTATACGATTGCTCCTAAATACTTAGGATTGTTAGCTCTAATTTTACCTACTAATGCACGTTGTGCAAAAGATAAGACGTCTGCTTGTAAGCCTGAGTCGTTTAAAGTCTCATACATCTTTACCTCACCAAAGCATCTAAATACCTCTTCAGTAACCCAAACAAATGAGCAACGTTTGTCACCAGCTTCTACTACAGAACCGAATGGTTTTTTAACACCAGCATCTGTAAACAATGGGTTTTTGCTGTAGCCAAAGATTTTAAAGCTGTAAAGATCTGTACCTTTTTCGCTCTTAATCATTTTGTACAGCTTGTAATCCTCTTTACGGATCATCGCCATGTGCTTAGGATCTAAACAAATGTTTATTTGGCCATCGATATCTAACTCACCAAAGAAGGCTTCTAAATCGATAACTGCATCGATAAAACTATCGTTAGCACCTAAAATGGTTAACTTATTAAATGCATCAGTTGCACTTGGAGTCCATGCATAAGACGCACGTTGACCAATGTTTTTAGCTAAAGACGTTCTGTGACGTCCAATAACAGACATACGCTTGTTATACTGCAACTCTACTTCCTGAAGATCTCTATGACGCGTCTGGTCTGTAGAGTAGGTTTTTAAAACCACTTCATTAGGAATGTCTGTAATAGCTGCTACAGGCAAAGGATCTTCATTCCCACTAAAATAATCCTCATGCACGTCTGGCTCAATACCAGCTTCAGCTAAATGTAATTTGTTATTCTCAACATACTCCGACATGTCGGTAGATGCCATAACGAATGAATGATCTGGGATAGGGTTCTCCTTAATACCAGCAACCCATACTTCCTTTTGCAATCCTGCCATTTTATACTTGGTTTAAATTATATACTTATTAATTATGCCTTAACGTAACGCACGCCTTCAGCATAGCCTTTAGCTAACTCAGCGTACTTTGTTGGTTCGTCTTTTTGCAAACGTCTTAACTCAACAACGTTATGCTTCTGTAAGTAATCAAAAGAGTTCTCACCAGTTGCAGATGTTGTATTTGGTTTTTGACCTTTACCAGCTAAAGCGATTTCCTTAAGCGTTTCTTGCTTACCATCTACACCTGCCTCAGCTTCTTTGTCTGTAACCATTTTAGACAACATGGCTTTTTGGCCATTATAGTCTTTATCAAAAGCAGCTAATTGAGATGCTTTTAAAGCTTCTGGAAACAAACCAAGTGCAACGGCTTTATCAATCAAGATCTCAGCATCTTGCACCTGGATGTCTTTAATCTCTTGAGTAAGTGCAATCACTTTTGCATCAGCAGCTTCTTTTGCTAATGTCAACGTATTTACTTTTGCTAATACTTCAGCTTCTGTAGCACTCTCTGTCATTGCTAGAGCCAGTGCAATAGTTTTAAAACTCATATCTTCTTTTTTATTTAATTCGATTTTCTTTAGTTGAATTGGTTGGCCATCGCGTGATAATTTTAAAGCATCTCCATTACCACCTATATCTACTATTGATATTTCAACGAGTTTACACTTAGTAACCGTTTCTAATGTTTGTCCTGGTAATAGTAATTTGGCATCAGTTGAAGACTCAATAACGTCAGCCTGTAAAGAGCACATTCTTATATAGCCACGCTCTACTTTTCCTGCTAATTCCGCAGCATATTCATCTTCAACATCAAATTCAACATCTGCAAGCAGATCATTGTCTTTTTTGTAAAGCTTTAAAACACGACCTACAACTTGTTTTGGATGCCTCGCACGCTCATGGTAATACAACACCACAGGGTTACGCATAAACTGATCGGTATCTATACCATCAGTTAAAATACGGTAACCGTATTCATTTACATTTTCTGTATTTACGACGAATGTGTGTGTCATTTAATATCTAAGCATAGCGATAATAGTTATTGATTCATTTCTGAATAGGTGACAAATTTGAGATAAAAACCTTGCTAAAAAAAATGCATTATCGATTGTTGCATTACTTTAATCAACCCTTGTAAATCACTCTACACGTGTCGATTAAATATTTAAAAGATATTTAATAAGGGTTTAGTTTTGTCTGTATGACAGAAATACTTTTAGACGCCAATAATGATATTATCATTAGCGATGGCGACTTTGCTATTGGCAGATCTGACGAACAAAACCAAAAACTTATTCTTATAAGCAATAAGGGTGAGTGGAAAGCACACCCTGAAGTGGGTGTTGGTATTGAAGAGATGCTAAATGATGATGCTTATACGGAGCTACTAATTGAAACTAAAAAGCAATTACAGTACGATGGTATGCAGATTAATAATGTGAGTTATACCAGTGATGGTAAGTTAAATATAGACGGTAACTATAAATAGGATGGCTAAAAAGAGAAGAGGCAGAATGACCTCAATTGAGCGCGATTATAAAATGAGCCAAGGCAGGCAATTGTTTGTTAAAGGTTTTGCCTTGTCTAATATTTCTGCAATCATTGAAGTTGGTGAAAAAACCTTACGCGATTGGCGCGATACAGACAATTGGGAAGAGGAGAAAGAATTGGCCACACTAAAACCGTCTAACATTAGACGTATGACGTTGAAGTGTGCTTTGGCTATTCAAAAAGGTGAGGAACTACCTTATACGGCTGACACAATATCTAAAATCGTTGCTGCCTTTGATCGTATTAATGACAATAGAAAAGTTGCTGTTTATACTATGGAGAGCTTTGATGGATTCTGTGAGTTTCAAACTGAGAAAGCTGCTAAAAGTAAAGGTAAAAAACGAGAGACTATTTTAGAAAGTTTAAAGGAAATGCGTGTGCAGTTTGATGCCTATATAACCGAACTGCTACAAGATGACTAAAACGGATCTAAAGAAAGCAAAAGAACGTTATTTTGAGCTTTCTAAACATATACAAAAATTAACGGCTGCCAATCTCATTAGTGAAACTACTGAGGAACAGGAAGCACGAATTAAACGGCTTTTAAAACCTGAAAACTATGTAGAGTTCTTTGACTTCTATTTTGGTATTAACTCAGGTCAGGATTTTGCAGATGCTCCCAGTTCTTGGTTTCACCAGGAGAGCTATGAAGCGGTTTTTGCCAATCCTATGATTATTCAGCAAAGGCGTTGGTTTAGAGGTGCTGCAAAGTCCATGCATACCAACGTTGGTAATACAGCGCATCTCAAACAAAATAAAGAATTAAACTTTGGTGTATTGTTAGGCCGTACTGAAGATATGGCAAAGAAGCTGCTGTCTAATTTACAGGTGCAGTTGGCTAACAATGAGAAGTATATTAAAGACTTTGGTAAGCAAGTGAGTTATGGAGGTTGGGCAGATGGTATTTTTGAGTGTGCTGATGGTACCTACTTTAAAGGCATAGGATTAAACCAACCGATTAGAGGACTTAACCATAATGGACGCAGACCAGACTTTGCATCGATGGATGATTTGGAAGATCGTAAAGCTGCTAAAAATATAGAGCTCACTAAAGAGAATGTAAGAAAGCTTACAGGCGATTTGGGTAAAGCTGGGCAACGTGGCCGTTTTAGACGTGTGATGCCAAATAACTTTATTGTAAAGAAAGGCATTATTGAAGGCTATGCCGATAAGCATAAGAAATCCGATAATTTCGAGATCTCAACTATTAATTTGTGTGATGATGATTTTAATCCGTCCTGGCACGAACGCTATACTAAAGATGAATGTATAGAAATCGTTAACAACGATGACTACCACACCAGCCAACGCGAGGACTTTAATAATCCTGTAGAGGAAGGCAAACGCATTAAGGAGGAATGGATAAAGTTTAAAACCACGCATGGCAATAAGATCCACGACGGTTTAATCTCGTTTTGGGATTTATCTTATACCGACGATGGAGATTTTAAAGCAGGAGCGGTTCTGTCTATAGAGAAAGGCCATGCACACGTGCTAGAGATTTTTAATAGACAATGTACACGTACAGAAGCTATGGCCAAGCATTACGAGTGGCAACAAAAATACAATGCCAAAGGGATGAGTATTATATCGTTTTATGATGCTACAGCAGCACAAAAGGCAGTTTATGAACCAGACTGGTTAATTGCCTGTGAAGAAAATAATGCGGTTGATATTCCATTCCCAGATCATGCCTCTGGAGATAAGCACGATCGTATTGATGCCACGTTGACTGGAGCATTTTTTAGAGGCATGATCACCTTTGATGATCGCTTGCGCGATACTAAGGATATGGATGATTCGCTAGATCATATCCTAGCCTTTGAAAAGAAATGTAAAACACCAGATGATATCCTAGATGTGCTGGAGCAATGTGTGCGAAAAGGTAGGCTCTTATTTGGCTACTCTAAAGTAGATGCAGCACCAAGTCCATTTATTGGCAAACGGAAAAAACGACGTAGAGTATGACACCACGAAAAGAGTTATTTATTGCAGTAAAAGAAGCATTGGTTACAATACCTCAGTTAGAGCTTGTGGACTTTTTTAGAGGGCAATTTTCTGAAGGTAGCACCAAACCCAATTTATGGACAGCTGCATTAATCCGTATTAATAATATTGTCTATGAGACCATGACAGAGCATAACCAAGAAAGTATTGCAACTGTAGATGTGATTCTGTATTGTATAGATGGTTGGATGGCTCAGCATAATAGAACCACAGATCCAGAACATGGATTAATAGAAATTGATCTGCAAGATGCTATCGTAGATAAACTACAGTTTCTAAAAGGTGAGCAATTTAAACCCTTACAACAAACCGAAGATGAGACTGAGGAAGCTACACAAAACGGTATAATGAGTTATAGAAGTACGTTTACCACGCGTATTTACAGAACGATTCAGCCTAAATATCAAAAACGTAAAATCACAATTAACCAGGACTAATATGGCATTTTTAACAAAAGAAGAATTAAAGACCAAATCAACCATACAAATCATTGATTTAATTGTTGGTGATGATGAGCTGACGGTTGAAGATATTATTGCAGAAAGCATTGACGTAATGCATAATGCCTTATTTCAATATTATGATACTGACGTGATTTTTGCTGCTGAAGGTGCTGCACGATCAAAGTTGCTTTTAAAGTATCTCAAGGCTATTGTAATAAAAGAAATCTATGCGATACGCTCCCAAACGATATCTGAAACCATGCAGATGAATTATGACGAAGCCATGAATTGGCTAGACAAAGTATCTGAAGGCAAACGTAAAGCAGATTTACCACCACGTTTAGCTGATCTAGATGGTGATGGCGAAGTAGATGACCAAACGCCATATATGAAATTAGGCAGTCGTAAGACCTATCCAAATCATTTTTAATGGCACAAGATTTAAGAGCATTACAACGGCTTTTAGAAAAGGCAGCGCGTAAGATACCAAAGGAGGTACCAAAGATTATTGAAGTTGAAGGCCTGGCATTTATAAATAAGAATTTTAAAGATGAAGGCTTTAACGGTTCTGGTGGACTTAAGAAATGGAAAGATCGTAAAAAAGTTGATCAACGAGGTAGAGACATTACACGCTACAGAACTAATAGACGTGGACGTGCAGGATCGTTAAATAAATACGGTCGTAAGATAGAAGGTAGAGCGTTGCTCGTTGGCCATAAAACAGGAGGCAATAAACTGATTAATTCATTTAGGGCTAGACGTGGTAGAAACTTTGTAAGTTTTATAACGTACAAACCATATGCACAAGCGCATAATGAAGGTTTAGGAGACATGCCAAAACGACAATATATGGGACGGTCGCCTTATCTGACCAAAAGGATTAGTAAAAAATTGACACGTCGTTTAGATAGACGTTTTAAATAAGAATTATGAGTAAAGCAAATATTGAAACCGTAACTAATATTAGTGGCAATGCCATTAAAAAAGTAAGTCTTAGCAGTAAAGATCAAAAAAACATTAAGAAGATCACTAACTTAATGGTAGATGTGATCCGTCGCCAACGTCGTCTATGGCGAAAAGAGATCAGCGATTGGCAAGCTGCACGTTTTGCTAGGTATAATGCCGACATTCCACGTACCTGGTACTTGCACGAAGTTTTTGAGGATATTATGCTAGATGGCCACTTAACAGGTATCACCGAAAACCGAACGCTAAGAACGACGAACAAGGATTACATTTTTGCCATTGATGGTAAAAAAGATGATAATCTAACAGAACTGATTAAGGGTAAAGAATGGTTTGATCTGCTGATAGATGAAGCCCATAAATCTGCTTACTTTGGGTATTCGCTGCTTTGGGTTAAGGACTTTGCTAAAGGCGAAATAAAAGAGATTGAATTGCTGCCACGTGGTTTAGTGGTACCAGAACACAAAGTATTGCTTTACGATCTATCTTCTACAACAGGCATTGATTTTACAGATATTAAAGATGTATTGCTGTACGCTCAATTTTATAGTAATGTAGGTCTTTTAGAAAAAGCAGCACCATACACCATTTTAAAACGTCACAGTTGGGGAAGTTGGGATGAGTTTGAGGAACTGTTTGGAGTACCAATTAGAATTGCTAAAATTGCAAGCAGTTCTGAGACCGTAAAAAATGAGGTAGCAGATTGGCTTGAGGAAATGGGATCCGCACCTTATGGAGTATTTCCAACAGGTACTGAGGTTGATATTATAGAAAACAGTAAAACCGATTCGTTTAATGTGTTTTACAAAAAGATTGAAGCTTTAGATAAAGAATTATCTAAACTCATTTTGCACCAAACCATGACTACTGAGAATGGCAGTAGTAAAGCCCAAGGAGGTGTGCATGAGAATACGCTAAAAGAAGTCATTGCAGCCGATGAAAAACGAATGCTATCATTTTTAAATGTACGCCTGGTACCTGCAATGCGATTGCTAGGTTATAGCATACCAGAGACTGCAACTATTACTGTAGAGCAAACCAAAGATCCTACAGCACAAATTGTCATTGACAAAGAGTTTATGAGTAATGGCTATGTTTTAAAGCAGTCTTATATTGAGGAAGTCTATGGTACTGAGATAGAACGTATGCCAGCCGAAAACGCACCAACTGAGGGAAAGGATTAAGCCTACTTAAACTGCACTATAAGTCGCATTGCTGTACACCAGAAGCTTCAGTAATTCAACTTAATAAGGATAAAAGTTTAAGTAGGCTGATAGAACGGTATATAAAGGCGATGTTTGCCAAGCGTGAGGTGTCTAAGGCCTTACAAAAGGAATTGCTGGTGTATTATAACACTTTACTAGCAAAAGGCGTGGATATTGGCTATAATGATACATTAGACTACTTTGATGAAGCGTTAGCGATCTCACTAAAAAATAACATTGCAGAATTTAGCGCATTTAAAGAAACGGCTTTTAAAAAAGAACTTGAAGCTGCTTTAGTCTCTGGAGGCAAAATTGTGCCGTGGAACGATTTTAAGAAAGTGGCTTTACGTGTGTCTGGTTTGTACAATGTCAATTGGTTAGAGACAGAATATAACCATACCATTGCTACGGCAAATATGGCTGGTAAATGGCAAGACTTTCAGAATAATAAAGATCTTTATCCTAACTTGCAATATTCTGCAATACATGATGCAAGAACTCGCAAGTCTCATAAAGCGTGGGATGGATTAATCGCTCCGATAGATCATGCGATATGGAAAGAAATCTATCCTCCGAGCGATCATGGTTGCCGTTGTGGAGTTACACAAACGGATAAAGCGGTGAGTAAAAATTTACCAGCTGGTAATTTGAGTACTAAGTTTAAAAACAATGCCGCTATTAGTGGAAAAATCTACAAAGATATAGTGTACCAGAAGCGTTTAACGAAAGCTGAAGTTAAAGCAGCACGTAAGGCAGCAAAGGACTTAAGAAAATAAGTTAGGTGATTCCTCTGGTTTAGGATCTACAGCATAGCGACCTTCGCCTCTTAAAATGCCTTCTATGGTACGTGGAGCTAAATATACGATGAGCTCTATATCTTCTATAATAGCATCGAATCGCCATTTGGGATTTTTGGTTGAGATTTTATCGAAGAGTTCTCTAACCTTTTCGTCACGAAGTTTTAAACGTTCATCGCGTGTGAGTGCCATGGTAACAAAACTAAGTGATATTGCAAATATTTGCAAGTTTAGAACAAAAATAAAGCCACACTTTAGATTTGCAAACACGATTACAAGAATCGGATTACCCGAGTTTCCTTAGGGTGAACCTTAGTGTGGCTTTCGCTATCGTTAATAAAATGAATCAAGATTGCTCTTGTTTCGTGTTTGCAATAGCAAATATATGAAAAATTATTTATCCCATTTTAAACCTTCTGTTGTAAAAATTAGTATTTGGCGACCTTCACCAAAGAAAGGTGCCTCAATCTTTATGGTTTTAGCATTTTTAATTTTGCGAATAAGTTGATTAGATTTATTTGGAAATAAATAATCTGAACTACCATCATCAGCCATACTATAAGTAAAGTTAATTGGCTGCGCGTCATCAAACTTTACACGTATAACCCTATCATTAGAATAGCTTGGCATAAACTGCCCTTTGTCTATACGTAATGCCACACTGTTTTGTTTGTTCATATTACGCAAAGTTAGCACACCTGTAGAGCCTCCAGAATATGGAAATTTAAAGTTGAGCTGGTTATCTGAGTTTAGTGTAGCGAAATAGTCGGTACTATTGTCCATTTCATCTTTTTGAGTTACATATCGCCATAGATATTCTTTTTTTGGCGGTGTAATTGCATCTTCTATAGGTTTTGCTACAATACTATCTGTTTTGATTTCTTTTGATACTTCATCAGCATTAGAATAGAATACACTACCTATAATTGTCATAGCTATAAACAGTATTACAATAGCTAAGATGAAGTAAAGAATAACTTTAATAATTTTCATTTGTTTGCGTTTTAAGTTAATATGATACTAAAATATGATAAAATTACTAATTCCGTATTTGTGGCATAATAGCGATTATGCCGTTATAACGTGATAATGCTTATTATCACTTAAATTTGTGATTTTTCAACTATTTACAACAGTCGCTATAACTAATTGCTCGTGCCTCACAACTAGTCATAGCTTGGTATTAGCAATCAGTTTGCCAATCTTCGTTACATCTTTGGCAAATTAGTTTTCCACCCATACGTTTAGTATAACTATCATTTCCGCAATTTTGGCAAACCGCCACTTCGCTTTTTTCCTTGCAATCTTGGTCACTTTCGCATTTACACTTTGTTATTCTTCCTTTTTGGCAAGTTTCGTACTGTAAAACCGCTTCGTTATTGCTAACACGTTGTATAATTAATGCTTCAGGTTTGGTGCTTTCCAAAGGTTCATCTGCCTTCCATATTTTAGCATTGCTATAATTGCCCTCACTCTTTGCAATGGTAATTTCATTGGTTAAAAATGGTTTAGCGTCTAATAATAGTTTTAAAAGTGTATTCATAATTATTCTGTTTTTGTGGCATATTTTGGATTATGCCGTTATTTTAAAAAAATCAACTGTGTACAACACCGCATATAATTAAACACTTACTTCGTGCTTAACCGTAAGTTCATAACCTGTCAGCACAAAAAACAAGTTCTGTAATTGGTGTACATAACTTAATCCTCTTAATAGATAATGTCCTTTTTGGTTTTCATCTTTAATCATTGGAAAAGAAAAAGGCATTTTACCGTTGCAAGAAATAGTTAACCAAGCATCAGTACCCATTTCAATACGGTATAGTATATCCGAAGTTTTTTGGTATGTCTCGTTTACCCGAAAAACAAACTTTCCAAAGCCTAATTTAAACAACCATTCTTCATTTAATAATATTCCTTTCGTATTATCATTTGTGCAATTTTCGGGTAAGGGTAGTTCAACTATTTCTTGCACTACCTCATTTACTAATATTAAGTTCCCGATTCTAAAGTTTTTTGTTTTCATTTTGTGTTTAATTTAAAGGTTTGTTATTTTTTTTGGACATTTTTACATTAAATTAATTATTACTATTAAATCTTCTTTGGTTGGTGGTGCGCCATTTAGCTCACGATCGTTAAAAGTGAAAATCTGCGATTTGGGATTATCGTTTTCATCTAAATTAAAGGTGATATCGATATAGCTATCATTGAAGCTGTAGGTGTAGGATTTATATTTTAACTCTTCATCTTCGATGATGCCATCTGTTGTGAAACATAGGTCTATTAACTCTTCTGGATTTAGCATAATTCTATTTTTTTTTCTAATCGTTTTATCTGATCCTCAATAGATTTGCGGTGTTTTAATCTGCTTTGATGTGCAGCTGCACGCTCTACTGGATTTCTTCTAATGGGATTTATGCTGTACCAACTGATGTGATCGTTGATAATCCTAAGATTCTCTTTAAGTCGGTCTAGCTGTTCTTGTAATGGTCTTTCTTTGCCGTATTTATCGAATTTCCATACTTGGCTTGGTTTATCCATTTTTAACGAAGTGAAAAGCTTCTAGGAACATGTTTTCAACATCATACTCATCAAATGGTACTAACGCTCCAGAGTCGTTAATGAAGTAATCCCATTCCATTTGTAATAGCTCGGCATCTGCTTTTTTAATGATTGGATCTAGTGGGTATTTAAAATGAAACTTTTTGGCGATGACTTGCATTAGTTGATCTTCGTAATGTTTAAAGTCTGGCATCAGCTTTTTGAATGGGCTTGGCATATCGCCTAAATAGGCTTCTGAGGCATCGTGCAATAATGCTGCGAGTTTATGCTCTCGTGGTAGCTTTGTACCAACCCAAATACTGTGTTGAGCTACACTGTAAAACTCTTTTAATTGGCCTGCAAAGCGTGGACGTTGCGCTAGACCGTGTGCAATATCTTCAATGCAGATACTTTCTGGATCCATAATTTTGAGATCAAAGGTTTTGCCTGTGAAGGTTCTTATGGAATTTGGCGTGTACGTTTTGTCTGTTAGTTTTGTCATAGCTTAAAATATTGATACTCGGTTTTGGTTGCGATCATTATATACACGTTCAATATTGAATAAATATTCCTTTACTGAAGTTCTACGATCTAAAATATTTGTATTAGACTTAATTTTTTTGACCAGAATATCCTTATCAAATTTGTTAGCTTCTAAGAGTTGTCTATAGGCTTCAACCAAATAGCCATGATTCCAAAATTCATAACGACCAAATACAGATTCTACTTCATCTAATAAATCGCAATTTTCCTGATAATACTTAGATTTAAATGTACCTTCCTTAAATTGCACTAAATTTTTACCTTTTGATTTTGCATTGCCAGACATTAATAAGTCACATGCAACGGCATAAGCGATTCTATACTTTTTAATTACAGACTTAATATCTTCATAATCCGTAATACCGACCTTAATAAAACATTCTAAGTAATCTTTAGACTTCCAATTACTACTATTACTATTCAGCTTTGCTATTTGTGGTAATGATAGTTTTTTACAGACTACATAATAAATTGGTTCTTCTAAGTCTTTTGATGCTGTAAATCGATGTTGACCATCGATAATTTTAAGCGAATCTCCATCCTTATAGGTAACAATTGGGCAGTATGGAAATAGATTTAAGCCATTTGTAACCTCTTCCATCAACTTATTAATTTTAGACTTATTGACAACTCTATTGCCAACTAATAATGAAAATTTTGAATAATCATTAGTACATTTAATTTCTGGTGTATTCATGTTATATAGTTTTAATTGTTAGTGTTTTAAAATAATAATGCACCAAGGCCAAATGCCAGGACTGCGATAATGATAAGCCAAATCCAAACGGATTGTCCGATACCTTCTAAGGTAGATTTTGTGAGGCCTTCTAGGATGTCTTCAAATAGGTTTTTCATAATAAAATTTACTTTACATAGGTTACATAGAGATGGTTGCCTATTACCCATCTATTTAATATTGCCCAGCCTTTGGCCAACTCTTTATCTATAGCATTGGTTGCATCGCTTATAACTCTTTGGTACTTTTCTGTTTTGTATTTCATCTGTTAATTATTTGTTGGTGTTTTCTATAAAGTTTATTGCGCTTTCTACCTCGTATAGAAATGGTGAGCTGAATATGGTTTTGTAATACGGAATGTAAAAAAACGTTTTGCGTTCTTGCAATAGCCATAGACAGGCTATGTGCCTTATTCTTAGTTTTGGGTTTTTCGTTGTTGTCATTATTTTTGGGTTTAGTTTATTTTCCAATCGTTGAGATAGGCTTCTTGATTTAGATATGTTGATGGGTACATTTTTTGCTGTTTTGGATAGTGTTTTAAATAGTTATGGTACTTACTGATGTTAGAGAGTACTGTGATTTTATCTGCTTTAGAGAGTCGGTTCCAGGTGTTGCGTGTTTCTTTACGTTTACCTACTTTATTTGCGTAATAATCCCAGAAGGCCTCGAAGCTGAGATCTGGCTCACCGATGGTGATTTCAAAATTTTGTTTTAGTTTGGGAATCCAGATGGTTTTAATGATGCTCTCATAAACAGGAAAATTGCCTTCTCTAAAGAACCAATTCATCTGTCTGGTGGTAAGTATGCCAGCTAGGATATTAAAGGTTATTAAATTGCCGTTTAAATCGTATTTAAACTCCCAGACGTTATTGCTGTTTTTAGATTTTACGGTGTAGATGGTTAGCATAGTTTTTCGTCTAAAGCGTTTATAGTTTTTTGGATGAGTGTTTTTTGGTACTCATTATCCATATAGATAATAAGTTCCATTAAAACGGCTTGTAGTGCCCAAGCTTCGTGAAACTTTAAACTGATTTTAATCTTCTTTTTTTGGCTGAATAATGATGCTTTTTTAATGAGGTTTTTGCATTTTTTATCGAACTTATCGGCTAGATCAAAGGCTATGGACTTATAGACGTTTTCGCGCTGATCTGTAGATACTGGCATTTCATAAACTTTTTGTAGTTGATTATTTATGGCCATTAGCTGATCGTTGGTAAGTTGTAGTTCTATTTTCATATTAACAGTCGTGTCTTACATTAAGTACTTGGCCACAATCATCGCATACGGTATGCACGGTTTCGCAGGTAACGCATGAGTTTACTACAACGTCGGTTTTTTCGCCTGTATGCGGACATTGTAATATTGCATAATTATAGTAAAATTGTTGATCTGGATCTTTATCATTAAAAACACAAAAAGCCAATGTTGCGAATGCTATAACCAATACTGAAATTACAGTAGCTATGATGTAAATTACACTCATCCTTTTTTGTTTTTTTGTAGCACCATATTTTCTAATGCTGAGATGGTTTTGCTGATTTCGGTTTTAGACATGCTTAGCAGTCTCTTTTTTACGGGTGCTTTGTTTTTTAGCCATTCGCTGAGTCTGTATAGATCTATGATGCGACCGTATTTTTTTGATGCGATTGTCCAGTCTAGGAAATGGCATTGCACGTGTATGGCTCTGTGGCTTTTTTTGTTTTTATCGAACAGTGCCCAATTGTCGTACACCAGAGGTTTGCCTCCAAGCTGGTAAATGATGTCATTGGCTTGCGCGTGTGTGAGATCATTAGTAGAGCTTTTGGCATTGTCCTTGGTTTGCTGTACGACAAATGCTGCTTTGAGTTCCTTATCGCCTTTGGTAAGGATGGCGATAATTTGCTTTTGCTTTGGGCTTGCTGCTATCATTAACTAGGGTTAAAAAGATGAGTGTTTAATGCTTCGGTTTCGGCTGTGGTGAGCTCTATTTTAGCATTTACCACACCGTTAGGATCTATATATACTAGTTTGTTATTTACTAGTATTTTTTCTTCTGATATTTGGTTTATTTCTACTGCCATAACTACAGGCTTGAGAAATTAAGTGATACGTCCTCCCAGCCTTTTTTGCCTTTGATGTATGCACGACAATAGAGGGAGGTACCTTCTACGATTTGGCATTCGTCTAGTTTATCGAACTCAGCAATAAGATCTTCGTAACCGAGCTCTCTAACTTGGCGACGTGCTTTAGCTAGTAATTTAGGATCGTATTCGCCTTTTGAGCCTTTAATAAGCAAACCGTCCATAATTTTGTACATGCCTTTGTTGCGATCCTCGAATTTGGATTTAAAGATGTTTTTAATGGCATTGATATGTACTGAGGCTTCGTCATTGAATTTCATACGATCTTGACGATCTACAGTGATCTTAATCGTTTGATCTTTATTGACACGCGAGAAGGTATTGACTTCTGGAGCTTCTTTATTGTTAATATCGTACATGCGATGGTAGAGCTTATTGGCTTCTTTAATGGTGTATGCCTTCAGCTCTTTTAACTCTGACTTTAGCTGTTGAAATTTACTAACGGATTGCTGTAGAAAAGCTTCGTTATCGGCATCGTATGCCTTGCGTTCCTTTAGTTCTTTTTCGCGCTCTACGGCTTCAACTTTTTTGAGTTGTGCTCTTAGTTGATCTGCTGAGAGATTTGAGAGGTCTGGTGTTTTTGTTTCTGTGGTCATTAATTCTGGAATTTTAGTTCTTGTGGTTTGTATTCAGTTTTTAGATCATTTGAGTTTATCCATTTGTCTCTTAAACTTGAACGGTAAACTTTGATTTCTTTTCCTGTAGCCTTTAAAATGACTGTGATATCTTTACTCATACTGATAATCGTTTTCTCTGGTTTAACTTATTTTTAAAATGTAATAGCAGATTTTGTTTCTGCTGGTAGCTTTTGTGCTGGTAGCTTTTGTGCTCAGGTTCATTAGTGTTTAGCCAATGACTGAGTGCGTTAATTTTGATTTGTAATGCTGTGGTTATCATGTGCGTGTTTTATTAGTGGTTTTGAAAACCTATTGTAAATTTTCTTAACTGTGAAGCCGTAAGCCTTCATGCAAGTTTCTGGACATGGATTGTTAAAGATGATCATGTCGTTAACGAATTCTGTCTCTAATTTGTAGAGCTCAGCCTGAAACCAATTAAATAGTGCCTGGCATTTTATAAGCTTCTGGAGATTCTTTGGATTTCTAACTTTTGTTGAGCACCAATTGAGCCAAAGCTGTAAGATTAACTCCTCGTATTCTTCTGGATTTATTTGTAGTAAATTGAGCGTTTTTGTTTTCATAATGTTATCCGTTTTTAAGTAGTTTTAATTGACGTTCGTCGTGCTTTTGTTGGTTAATTATATAGGCTTTAGTTTCATCTGCACCGCAACGGCTTTTTGTTATATGTGCTGCAAAGTCGCTGACTAGGATGCGGTTTTGGCAATCCCAATAGATTTCATTTGCTACTGAGCCTTTTGGCATGCCTTTGTTAATGTGACTGATGAAAATGAATAGCGTGGTACTGTAGGTTTCCACGAGTTTGAAATAATCTTTGATGCTTTTACCTCTAAAGAAGTATTGTGCGCTATCTATGATGACGACTTTGGGTTGGCGTTTCATACTGAGACGTTCCCACAGCTCATCGTAACTCTCTTTTACGTATTTGAAGCGGCTTTTTACGACTTTCATATTATTTAGCAGTAGAGAACGTTTAAAGCTGGCTCTAATGCCTTCCTCAGCAGAATTGTAGAGTACTTTTTCTACAGGACTGATGGCTTTGGTCATTTGGAGCGCGTAAGTTGTTTTACCGTCGCCTGAGTCGCCAAGTATGAGTACTGATCCGCTACGTTCCATATTGCCTAAGTGTGTTTTCCATTCTCCTGAGAGTTCCAACATCTTAAACTTGCGTTTTTCGATGTCTGTGTAACTGTATGCTTTTTTAGTCATTTAGCTTGCTAGTAATTGCTGCTTTTGAATTTCGGTTCTTACTTTTCTGAGTGATCCTAATGTTTTACCGTACATTTTAAGGGCTGATATCTTAGAGTTATTGGCTTTAGATATTTGTGCGACTTGTTGTAGATCGAATTCCTTAACGGCTTCTTTGCCTTCTGGTGATACTTTTTTGTAATCGTTGCCGTATCGGTCTAGTATCTCTGTATATCCTACCTTTTTAAGATCGCGCTGTCTGGTTAATTTTTGCTTTAGACCATCAGCTCCCATCATGTACCAACCGCATTTGTATTCGGTAGCATTCCAGATGGCTTTGAGTTCTAAGAATGCTGCATAATCTACATCGCCAGCTTCGTCTAAGATGATCAGTGGATTTTCGAGTCCGTTTAAGTAGAATACGAGATCCTCGTACACTTCTGCGTAACGGCCTGTATATTCCACTCCAAACTCGCGTGCAATTTTGCGGATGAGCTTTTGTTTGGATTTTACTTGCGAGCAATCGATGTAAACAGCGTTTGCATTTCTGCTGACATAATTTTTTGCCGTGTGTGTTTTACCGATACCTGAGCGATCGCAAAATATGCGCGATATAGAATCGCTTTGGCAGGCTTCTAATTGTGCGGTGATATACTCAAAGGTTTCAGTCTCTACAGTAACCCATTTAACGGTGTCTCTGAGTTGCACGTCTAATTTACGCGCCAGCGTGATCCATTTGGCATCTGAAATAACGCGCTCTAATTCGCCAGACTTTATCCTGGAATATTGCGCGGTGTTAATTCCGAGTACACGTGCATGTTTAGCATCACTGGTGTAGTTGTTTCGGTTTGCCTTTAGGGCTTGGATGATTTGCGTTCTTGTAGTTGTTTGCATTTTGTTGTGGTTTATAGATCGTTAATAGCTCTATTTCGTCTTTTTGCTGTGTCTACAGCTTCGTATTCAAATATCTCCTCAGTTTCTGCCTCTGATATTATTTCGGCCTCAGAAAACACCTCTTTTGGGTTTTTGAGTATGGTGACTTTGTTTAGCATGGCATTTGTATCTTCTTTTACCATTTTATCGAATCTGCTGATGTATTTTGTTGCATTTTTGTAGCCTAGCATATCTTCGTCCGTCCATTCGGCATTGGCTCGGTTAAATGTTGGTGCTGGTTGACATGTGCAGATGTAACTATCGTTTTGGTAGATGAAAACCTCGTTTACTTCGTTGAGTTCTGACGGTAGGTAGTAGGCATCTACTTTATAATTGTTTGGTGCTAGTTGCTCAATAACTTGCGGACTCTCTAATTGGTATTTACCATATTGCACTGTGACGTATTGATTACGTCTTACTGATGTTGACACGTGAATGCCTATATATTTAGCGAGTTGTGCGCGGTCTAATTGTGGTAGGTTTGGATTTACGTTATCCAGGAATACTTGCAAGCGTGACATGCCTTTAAATTTGGTTTGGTCTGGATGCGGTTGATTGTTGTATTCGATTTGCTCCTGTAGTTCTTGTGCTACAATTGCTTTATAATCTGCTTTGGCAAATTTGTAATTATCGTTTTGCTCATCGAAAATCTTTTGTCTGGTGATGCGGTTGCTATCCATACGCGAATAGTGACGACCTACGTTTTGATTGTTGTTTTTTTCGACTCCGTATTTTTTAGATCGGATGCGGTTTTCTGCGTATTTCTCTTGTGAGTTGGTTGGGTTACACCAGCGGACGAATGGGAACATGTTTCCTGCCTTCATTAGGCCGTCTTTAAAATCTTTAACCAGGTGATGCTCAACTTCCATCTGCATTGGCACTCCGAGACCTTTATTTGTTGTAAATCGGAACATGTTTCTGATACAGTCTAGGAAGAGCACATGATCCTTTTGTTTTGAGTGCGAAATACCGATCATGGCTGTACTCATATCATCGAATGCGTAATAGGCCATTACTTTGTTGCCATCGTGCATTTTGGTGTGCATTATATCTCTATCATCTAATGAGATCTTACTCATTGAGAAGTTTGGCGCGGTTCTGTTAACGTGTGGACGTTCTTTGTGACTGAAATCGTATGCACCATCACGATATTTTTTGATTATTAGTTGATTTTTAGGCTTTTTTATGTAGTTCCATACTGTTTTTTCTGAAACTGTGATTGGTTGGCCATTATCGTAAAAGTCCGTACGATCGTAAACTTCACCTGTTTTTATGTCAATCACTTCGATTTCGCCTGCTAAAAAGTCTAAATAGAGGTCTGAGACTGATACTATGTAAGGTTTATTTGGAAGGCAATAGAGACTTATGAGTAACATTTCGATGTCAGCTGTAACCTTGCGTGCGTTTTTGGTACCTTCATTTTTATGGATGAATGCCCAGTAGCTTTCTTTGATGTAGCGATCGTATTTTCGTTTTAGGGAGCGTTCGTTTCCTGGTAATGTGTAATTCCATTTATCGGAATTTAGAGCGTTTACGGCATCACTGATGTTTTTCCAAATTTTGGTTCTCTTTTTACCAAAAACTTTGTTGGCAATGCCTTTCTCATTAATTACTGTTGAAATGGCGTTTAATATCATGCAGTTAGTGGCTCGGTTTCGTTGCTTATCGAATGATAGCGGTTTACCGATTGGTGTACGATGTGCTGAAAAGAACTTTGCAGCTGCTGGATCTGGTTTGATGTAATCTTCTAATATATTTTGTACGACTACTTTTTTGGGATCACCCAAATAGGCCTTGATTGCGTTTTGCACCCACGTTTTTGAAATATCGTAATAACTTATCCAGGCTTCGTTGTCTAATCCTTTGCCTTCTTTAGTTCTGACAAGATGGCCACGTTGGCACCAACTTTTGTAAGTGTTGTAAGCTATAAGCTCCAAGTCCTCATATATAAGTTTTGCGGGTACTGAAAGGATGTTATTTTGATATTGATACATAGTGAGGGTTTTACTTAGGCCTTAGTTTAAATCTTTGTTTTCGTCAATTTCCTTTTGTAGAAGTTCTAAGGCTCGTTTACGTATTTTTTTTGCTGTGTCGGAGTTATTGTGGTATTTGAGTGATTGCTCTATTGTAGTTCTGGAGAGGTTAGAAAATTCAGTTTTTATAATTTCTCTGAGTTTTCGGCCAATGCTTATTGAGGGTAGTGTCATATTATATTTTGTTTACATTTGCTAAGCGCATATAAAAACCGCTTATGCAAATATACGCAACAAATGTAAAATTCTGCAACATAAATTGCAATTTTTTACAATTAGTACAATTTTATAGTATAAAATGCTGAAAATAAAAGAGATAAGAGAAAGTAAAAATTTAACACAGGATGATATTGTCTCGTTGACAGGTATTAAAAAGAGGACGTATGTCGATTATGAAAACGAAAAATCAGAGATTACAGTAGTGAAATTGCAGTTGATTGCAAGTGCTTTAGAGGTGAATATTTCTGATTTAATATCTGGTGCAGAAAGCAAAATTGAGACAAATTTGGATTACAAAGAGAGGTATATTGAACTGTTCGACGAGAATAGACGTCTATATATCGAAAATAAAAAATTAATTGAGTCCATTAACTCATCTAAAGAATATTCGTTCGATTCTCCAAAACTTGGAAGGGTTGCGGAGAGTGATAATTCAGGATTGGTTAAACAAAAGAGTCAATTAAGGGATGATTCTGAGTAGAAAAGATAACAGAAAACAATAAAAATCACATTAAAGTATTGATTTTTAGCTATTTGATTAAATATTAAGATTAAATTATATGTCATTACGCTATGATTATAATAGCATATTATTCAATTTTCTATCCATAAACCTGTATTACGATATAATTATAAATAAAAAAATATAGTTTTTTTGAACCCCTAACCGCATCCCTAATCGCATCCCTAATTACTTTAATTAGATTATTGGTTTACTTAAAATGTTGCATTTCTGTATTAATTGAAGCACTATTAAACCCTGTTTAAATAATCTTTAATGAGCGGAATTACAGCCTAATTATGGGCTATTCGGTAATTTATAGAGACTTTAGGATGTGATTTTATACATAAAGTATGTATATTGGTAATTATCTAATCAATAGAGGGCAATTGAATGATACTTAAAAGTAGTTAAAGTACTTTTTATATTTACGGTGAAATTTATGCTAAATAGCTTTGAAAGCCTATAAACGTTGATAAAATCGGCTAAAATATATTACTTTCTCTTTGTATTATTTGTATTGCGGGTCATATATGATACCATCTAATTTTAAATTTTTAAATGAAATACCTCTAACTAAAAACGGAAAAATAGATAAAAAAACACT
>ENA-ORXR01000822-ORXR01000822.1-marine-metagenome-genome-assembly--contig:-NODE-822-length-37466-cov-15.850116_pt1 | contig 37466 bp, 25 predicted proteins | sample MGYA00237866_ERZ511479 | MGnify/ENA metagenome assembly ERZ511479
CACAAATCGAAAATCAAGAATCTCTAAAATTCTGATCCATAGGACATTAACATTACCTAATGCTCAATATGGGTTAATAGATTATGCGCCTGGAACTTATTTGATCACCTTGGCAACTAAAGACCAGATTGTAGTTAAAAAGATGATGATAATAAGGTAAATTTCTTGTATGTACGTGATTCCCCGTGCCTCAATACAGCATGTTATTATGCTCGGATGATACGCCTGTTAACAATATTTCGTTCCTACATGACGGAAGGACACTTCTTTCATAGGAGCGACATTTGGGTAGCAACTGTGGCTAAACGGAAAACCGTAGCCTCCGTAGGACATATCAATCACATCTCGCATCACTACAAGGCACAACGCTAGTCCTATGTACATATAACACATCTCCCATTGCTAAAAATACACCCTAACATCAGGTAAATTCGTTCATATTTGAAATTTTAATGCTAAATTGATATATTTATGCTAAATAGATATATATGGCAATAGATTTGTGTCCCAATTGCGGTTCCGACCACTATATAAAAAGTGGCATTGTAAACAATAGACAGCGCTACAAATGCAAGAAATGTAACTACTTTTTTTCTGTGAATAAGATGGGGAAGAAGATAGACGACTACTACGTTAATAAGTCATTACAACTGTATTTAGAAGGATTAACTTACCGGGAAATAGAACGTATCTTAGGCGTTTCTCATGTAAGTGTAATGAACTGGGTCAAAAAATACAATATCAAGCGTCCATACAATTCAAATTATCATCCTACTTATCGTATTTTAAATGCTGGCGAACTAAGTAATTACTTCCAAAATGTTTCAAATTTAAAAGGAGCTGGAGTAATTGTAACTGAGCTGGGAGATAAGTTTATGCTGATAAAATGGGAACGATTTAAAGATTAGTATATTAAATAAGCAACTAAATATATTAACTTATAATTGACTACATGTTTTTAATAGTTTAGCAGGGCACACAAAACCTTTTTTTTACTTATAACTATTAAAGCCATGAGAATACAATCTTTATTATTGATAGGACTATTTATATGTTCCTTTCAATTTATGTATGCCCAAGGGTCTCCCGATTACACTGGCGGACTCAAAATGAAAATTAATGAAGATGGTTCAAAGTATCTGAGGATCATCTCCTGGGCTCAAGTTCAGGGCAACTTGAGATTAGATGATACCTTTGATCCTAATGGAAATGAAAATGGGAAGTTCAACTTCAATTTGCGTCGGGCACGGGTATTATTGTTTTCACAAATCACCAAAGACTTTCTCATCTTAACCCATTTTGGATTGAACAGTTTGACTAGTGCGACATTAAGCCCAACTGGAAAAGGGTCAGGATCGCAACTGTTTTTTCATGATGTTTGGGCACAGTATAGCCTTGGGTCTGATCATACTGTGGGGGCCGGCCTGCACTATTTCAATGGTATCTCTAGACTAAACAATCAAAGTACATTAAACATGATGACGTTGGACAACAATCGCCAATCCTGGGCAACTATTGGTCTGTCTGATCAATTCGCTCGTCATTTAGGCGTGTTTGGAAAAGGCAAGATCAATAAACTACAATACCGCTTGGCAATAAATGATGCAGCAACAACAGGATTGGATACCAGAACAGCAGTAGCTGGTGGTGAAGCTGTATACAATGGTCGTTCTTCCCTAGGTTCTAAGGCCGCAGGAAAAACATTTGCTGGGTATTTCGACTTTAACTTTTTGGATCAGGAATCCAACTTTCTGCCCTACAAAGTAGGAACCTACTTAGGAGGAAAAAAGGTATTTAATGTTGGTGCTGGATTCTTTATACATCCTAGTGGCTCCGTAATAGACACTGGTTCAGACACTACAGCAATTCTTCAGGGAGAGACGGTTTCAATTTTTGCAATTGATGCTTTCTATGATGCCCCAATTGGAGAAAACGGAAGTGCGATAACAGCCTATGCAGTATTTCAGTTGAGTGACTACGGCAAAGACTACTTATTCAGCGCTTACGGAACAGGTAGCATGATTTATGGTCACCTTGGATATGTCTTTAATGGAGATAAAACCAAAGTCAGATATCAGCCTTATGTTAGTTATGGATTACACACCTATGATGCAGTCACCGATAGCAGAAACACGATTGGCGCTGGGATTAATGCCTATATGAGTGGTCATAATTCAAAAGTGACTTTAGAATACAAAAGACAATCTTTTGGAGCTTCCAACTCCAACATTATTACAATTCAAGCAATGATTTATCTATAAAACAAACCATTATGTCAGAACAACAAAAAAACGCGACAGCGTATTGGAATGAGAATCTAAAATACCTCTCAATATTATTATCTATCTGGTTTTTAGTCTCCTATGTCTTTGGAATCTTATTCGTCGAACAACTGAATACGATTAAGGTTGGAGGATTTAAGCTCGGATTTTGGTTTGCCCAACAGGGATCAATTTACGTGTTTGTAATAATCATTTTTGTCTATATGAGGTTAATGAATAAGCTGGACAAAAAATATGGAGTAGACGAATAAATTCAAAAAATATTAAAATTAAATTATCATGGGAATATTAACCTGGACCTGGATTCTAGTCGGAATTACATTTGCACTTTATATTGGGATTGCAATTTGGGCTAGAGCAGGATCATCAAAAGAGTTTTATATAGCAGGTGGAGGAGTACCTCCAATTATCAATGGAATGGCGACTGCAGCCGATTGGATGTCCGCAGCCTCATTTATATCACTAGCGGGGATTGTCTCATTTGGCGGATATGATGGATCTGTATACTTAATGGGTTGGACAGGAGGATATGTGCTTTTGGCCTTGTTGCTGGCACCTTACTTGAGGAAGTTTGGAAAGTTTACGGTACCCGACTTTATTGGAGATCGGTATTACTCAAATGTAGCTCGAATAGTGGCAGTTATTGCTGCCTTAATTGTGTCTTTTACTTATGTGGCAGGGCAAATGAGAGGAGTGGGGATCGTTTTTTCCCGTTACCTGGAGGTAGACATTAATACTGGAGTTTATATAGGAATGGGAATCGTATTATTCTATGCAGTTCTCGGAGGAATGAAAGGGATTACTTACACCCAAGTAGCACAATACTGTGTGCTTATTTTTGCCTTTATGGTTCCTGCAATTTTTATCTCAATACAAATGACTGGGAATCCAATTCCGCAACTAGGATTTGGAGGGACAGGAGCTGATGGAACCTACTTATTAGATAAACTAGATGGATTACACAAACAGCTTGGATTTAGCCAATATACAACTGGAGGTAAATCGACTGTAGATGTATTTGCTATAACCTTAGCCTTGATGGCTGGTACCGCGGGTCTGCCTCATGTCATTGTACGTTTCTTTACTGTCCCAAAAGTAAGAGACGCAAGAAAATCTGCAGGTTGGGCATTATTGTTTATCGCCATTCTATATACTGCAGTTCCAGCTGTAGCTGTATTTGCAAGAGTAAATTTAATTGAAACGGTAAGCAACCAACCATATGAAGAGTTACCTACTTGGTTTGGAAACTGGGAGAAAACAGGACTTCTAAAATTTGATGATAAAAACAATGATGGTGTTGTCCAATACGTTGCAAACAAAGCCACTAATGAGTTGACAATTGATCGGGATATTATGGTGCTTGCCAACCCTGAAATTGCAGATCTACCGAATTGGGTGATTGCACTTGTAGGGGCAGGCGGTTTGGCTGCAGCCTTATCAACGGCAGCTGGATTGTTACTAGTAATCGCCTCCTCGATATCACACGACTTTTTGAAGCGAATATTCATGCCTCAAATTACTGAAAAAGGTGAGCTCATGGCTGCTCGAATCAGTGCAGCAGTAGCCGTGGGTATAGCTGGATATTTTGGAATAAATCCACCCGGGTTCGTCGCCGCCGTCGTCGCACTCGCCTTTGGTCTCGCAGCGGCCTCCTTTTTCCCGGCCATTGTTTTAGGTATATTCGATAAACGGATGAATAAAGAAGGCGCAATTGCAGGTATGATAGTCGGACTATCCTTGATGTTATTCTACATGCTAAAGTTCAAATTTGGTATTTTCGATGGTGGTAAGAGTGCTGTCGCTGGCTTGAAGTCAGGCTGGTGGTTCGGTATTTCTCCTGAAGGATTTGGTACTATAGCTATGATTGTGAATTTTGTAATCTCATTAGTCGTTTCAAGATTGACGCCTGCTCCACCAACAGATGTACAGGATCTTGTTGAGAATATAAGAATTCCTTCTGGCGCAGGAGATGCAGTAGCTCATTAATTAAATCGTTACAGTGTATAAAATTTTAATATTTATTATTTATTTAGTTATTTTGAAATCAGCATTACAAAAATGTAATGCTGATTTCTCTTCTTTGAGAACTGATAATTCTGAGAACTAAAGCACTATGAAAAAACGCCATGAACAGAAACTAATTGTACTTTCGATTGCATTGTTTTTAATATTCAATGTCCCCTTTGTTCTAGTCTTTAATTTTGATGGAGCGGTGTTTGGTTTTCCTACGTTTTACTTTTCCGTATTTTCAATTTGGTTATTATCCATTATTATTTCTGGAATTGTTTTAAACCGGCATTATGAATAACTATACACTTATAGTCATCATAATCGTTTATCTAGCTGTGCTTTTTTGCATTGCTTTTTTTGCTGAAAAAAAGAAAAAAAGTAAATGGATTAACAATCCCTACGTTTATACTTTATCCTTAGCTGTTTACTGCACTGCCTGGACCTACTATGGAAGTATTGGTATCGCAGCCAACTCAGGAATCAATTTTTTGCCGATCTATTTAGGGCCTGTTATTGCAGCGCCATTGTGGATTATTGTACTCCGAAAAGTAATCCGTATTTCTAAGCAAAACAAAATTTCATCACTTGCAGATTTCATCTCTTTACGTTATGGAAACAATCGTTTCTTAGGAGCTCTAGTTACCTTGATTTGTCTCAGCGGCACGATACCTTACATTTCGCTACAACTAAAAGCAGTTTCGGAATCGTTTGAGATTATGATTGATAGAACAAGTCATATTTCAAAAAACATCTTTGATGATTCTACTTTTTATGTGGCGATTCTATTAGCAATATTTGCAGCTTTTTTCGGTACCCAAAATATGGATGCATCTGAAAAACATCCTGGTATAATTGCTACTGTTGCATTCGAGTCCGTACTGAAATTAGTTTTTTTCCTGATTATCGGGGTCTATGTTACTTTTTATTTATTTGATGGAACAACTGACATCTATAACCAAATAGCTACAAGGGGTGACTTTGGTCAACTTACTAGTATTTCTGGTTTAGAAGCTGGATTTAATTGGTTTTTTATGATCTCATTGTCGTTTATGGCGATATTCCTGTTGCCAAGACAATTTCAGGTTTCCGTGTTGGAAAACAATCGGGAAAAACATTTAAAGACCGCCATTTGGTTGTTCCCACTGTATCTGCTACTGTTCAATGTGTTTGTTATTTTTATTGCTTGGGCAGGCAAACTTACCTTTGATGGTAGTGTAAACGCAGAATATTATATATTGCTTCTACCTTTAGAAAATGGACATACTTTCCTAGCAACTTTAGTTTTTTTAGGTGGTTTTTCAGCAGTCATTTCAATGGTCATTATTTCTACATTGGCCTTGTCCACTATGGTAAGTAATAATTTGATTATCCCTTATGGTTTTTTAGATAAATTCATTAAAAACAAACCAGACCTTAATGCAAAATTTATAAAGAAAATTCGTCGTATTTCTATTTTGCTTATCATCATTGGTGCTTATTTCTTCTATGTTTCTTTCTCAAGGAAACAATCCCTTTATTCTATCGGTCTCATTTCGTTTGTAATTATTGCCCAATTAGGACCGTCTTTTTTTATTGGTTTATTTTGGAATCGCGGCTCCTCCAAAGGAGCAATAATCAGTATTCTTGTAGGATTTAGTGTTACTGCTTACACCTTGATCCTCCCATTTACCCTTGAAGCCTTTACAGGAACAAACAGTTTTACTGAATTTGGTTTGAATGGCATCGCTCTACTAAAGCCTCATGCGCTTTTGGGTATTGACTTTCTAAGTCCTCCCGCACATGCCTTTTTCTGGAGTATGACCTTCAATCTATTGGCTTACTTAGTGTCTTCACTTTTTCTAAGAGGAAACTATAGAGAGCGAAACTATAGCGAAATGTTCGTTGATAGTAAGAATCTAATTGCATTACAAGACAATGCTCTTGTTTGGAAGGGTGAAGCCTATGTTGCAGATATAAAAGAAGTACTTGTTCGGTTTTTAGGAGAGAAAAAAGCAACTCAAGCTTTAAAATCCTTTTTTACAAAGTATAAATTGCCATTAGACACCCAGTTGGCTGATGCTAGATTAATTAATTTTTCTGAAAAAATACTTACTGGAAGTCTTGGTGGTGCTTCGGCAAAAATATTAATCGCTGGAGTTGTAAAAGAAGAGCAAATAAGCTTGGTCGAAGTACTGAATATACTCGAAGAATCCAAAGAAAATATTGTAATTAATAAAACGCTTGTCGAAAAATCAGATGAGCTTTCGAGACTTTCGTCTAAACTAAAAGAAGCAAATCACGAACTTGTTGCAAAGGATAAACAAAAAGACGACTTTCTAGATACGGTAGCACATGAATTAAAAACACCAATCACTGGAATAAGAGCCGCAACGGAATTACTAATGGATGATGAGGGGGAAATGCCGAGTGAAATAAAAAAGCAGTTCCTTACAAATATACTCCAAGACTCAGACAGACTTGGGCGACTTATTAATAATATTCTGGACTTTGAAAAACTAGAAACAGGACGACTAAATTTTGATACTCGTGTCCTAGACATTCAACAAGCTATCAAAAAAGCAGTTGCTAGCACACAGCATATCGCAGCAAAGAAAGGAATAAAAATTTCAGTTAACAACTTGCATAGTTTTAAGGTCAATTATGATGAGGATAGAATCATTCAGGTGCTATATAATCTAATATCTAATGCGATAAAATTTTGCAAGCCGCAGACTGGTCATATCATAGTTGATTACAAGCTAGGAAATGGGGTGCTTGAAATCTCTGTAAGCGATAATGGCAAAGGCATTCCAGCGGAAGATCATGATTATATATTCAACAAATTTTATCAATCACAAAACCAAAATACACTAAAACCAAAAGGTAGTGGCTTAGGCTTAGCAATAACCAAGCAAATTGTCGAAAAACACAATGGAAAAATATGGGCAGTAAAGAACATAAAATCCGGTGCTAAGCTTGTTTTTACGTTACCTTTTAGTTAACTTTATATAGAATATATGAAATACAAGATTTTAATTGTTGATGACGAACCAAATATTGTAATGTCGTTGGAATATGCGTTCAAAAAACAAGACTTTGAAGTATTTATTGCAAGAGATGGAAGCGAGGCACTGGAGATATTAGAACAACACATTCCCGACATAGTATTGTTGGATATTATGATGCCTAATGTGGATGGTTATCAAACATTAAAACACATTAAAAGTTCAACTGAATTAGCAGCAATTAAGGTGGTTTTTTTAACCGCAAAGAATAAAGCAATTGACATTGAAAAAGGATTAAAACTTGGTGCAGACAAATACTTAACTAAGCCTTTTTCTGTTAAAAAAATAATTGCAGAAATAACAGAATTATTGACTTAGTGGCGATTAATAAATATTATCTGGAAAATGGTGAAGTTATTTATAATCGTTACTTAGAACAAAGTCTTTTAATCGTTTTTTAAATATGGTTTTGTGTGCAAACAGACTATTGTTTAATTAAAGTTTAAAGACATGAAATCTAGTATCCACTCTTTGGCATCTGATATTTTAATTACTATCTATGTCCTAGTCTCCCTAGCTTATCGAATTAAATTCGAAAATGAGTTAGGAGTCAGTCCGTTACAATCATTAGTTATCGGAGCTTGCCTTATTTTAATAATCTGGTCTCTCATCAAATTAAAGATTTTAAATCCCAACTGGTTTGGTCTGTTTGACGCTCAAAAGACGAAGCTATGAGTTATTCCCTTTTTTATAAAGAAAGCATTGACCATCCTGAGCAGTTTTGGCAGAAACAAGCCAACCAAATAGAATGGTTTAATCCGCCTGAGATGATTAGGTCTAAGGATCAACATGGCTATGATCAATGGTTTGAAGATGGTACGCTCAATCTTAGCTATTTGTGTATAGACAAGCACATTGAGAATGGATTTGGAGAACAAAACGCTATAATTTACGATTCACCAGTCACTAATACCAAACAGTTCATCACCTTCAACCAACTGCACGAAGAAGTATCGAAACTAGCTGGCGGTTTAGAGCAATTAGGGCTTGAGAAAGGCGATACAGCGATCATCTATATGCCAATGATTCCTCAAGCAGTAGCTGCTATGCTTGCCTGTGCAAGAATTGGAGTTATCCACTCCGTTGTGTTTGGTGGTTTTGCGCCACATGAGTTAGCTATTCGTATTGACGACTGCAAACCAAAAGTCATTATTACAGCTTCTAATGGAATAGAAATCGAACGGATTATTCCTTACAAACCGTTTGTAGATGAAGCCATTACAAAAGCGGAAAACAAGCCAGAGCATGTTATTGTTTTTGATCGACAACTTGGAGTTGAAATACCACACAAACCCTACGATGTCGACTACGCTGAGTTAGTAGAGAATTCGGAACCAGCGGAACCTGTCCCAGTGCCATCAACACACCCGTCGTATATTTTATATACTTCAGGGACAACAGGAACACCAAAAGGAATTATTAGAGACACAGGTGGTTACGCTACTGCCTTAAAGTTCTCCATGAAATATGTTTACGGAGTAGAGGAAGGCGATACCTTTTGGGCAGCAAGTGATGTCGGCTGGGTCGTAGGACATAGCTATATCGTTTACGGTCCTTTGCTTAACAGAAATACAACAATTTTATTCGAAGGTAAACCAATAAAGACTCCGGACGCCTCCACCTTTTGGCGAGTGATTAGTGAACACCAAGTAAAAGTGATGTTCACCGCTCCAACAGCTATCAGAGCCATCAGAAGAGAGGATCCAGATGGTGAGTTACTGAAGCAATTTGATCTGTCGTGCTTAGAATATCAGTTTCTAGCTGGCGAACGGTGCGATGTCGCAACATTAAATTGGACAGAGGACAAACTAAAAATACCAGTCATTGATCATTGGTGGCAAACGGAAAGTGGTTGGCCGATGTTGGCTAATATGGTTGGAGTCGAATTACAACAAATAAAGCCTGGTTCTGCAAGTTTTCCAGTTTGCGGATATGATATCCGAATATTAAATGAAAATGGAGAAGAAGCAGCAACTGAAACGGAAGGTTACGTTGTCGTAAAATTGCCATTACCACCAGGGACATTAAGTAATCTTTGGGGGAACCCAGCGCGTTTTAAATCTGGTTATTTAGATCGATTTCCAGGGTACTATTTTTCTGGAGATGGCGGCTATATTGACGAGGATGGATATGTGTTCATCACTGGACGTGTTGACGATGTTATCAACGTCGCAGGACATCGATTGTCTACTGCAGAAATGGAAGAAATCGTAGCAGCACATAAATCCGTTGCAGAGTGTGCCGTATTTGGGATTCATTGTGAACTAAAGGGGCAAAAACCACTAGGACTGGTCGTTTTAAAAGCAGGAGCAATTTCAGAACACAACTCCATACAGAATGAAATCGTTCAAGATGTGAGAAGAGAGATTGGAGCAGTAGCCTCATTCAAAAATGTGCTAGTTGTAAATCGACTGCCAAAAACTCGATCTGGAAAAATACTACGTAAGTTATTACGTAACATTGCAGATAAACATCAATACAATATCCCTTCAACTATTGATGATATAACAATAATTGACGAAATAAAACTAATTTATCAAACCAATAATATTGGAATTATAAACATGAATTAAATCTAATCACCATGAGCAATTACCACATAAAACACCTAGAAGAATACTACCAAGTTTACCGTAAATCCGTCCAAAACCCCGAGTCATTCTGGGAAGAGATCGCAGAAGAACACTTCCTATGGCGAAAAAAATGGGACAAGGTTTTAAGCTGGGATTTCACAAAACCAGAAGTGAAATGGTTTGAAGGTGCCAAGCTAAACATCACCGAAAACTGTATCGACAGACATCTAGCTACCAGAGGTGATAAAACAGCGATTCTATTCGAACCTAATGATCCTAAGAAAGCTGCAGAGCATATTACTTACAGACAGTTATACCATCGGGTGAATAAGTTTGCCAATGTGCTTAAAGATAAAGGAATAGGAAAAGGAGATCGCGTTTGTATCTACCTCCCAATGATTCCAGAATTAGCGATCTCAGTGCTAGCGTGTGCTCGTATTGGAGCGATTCATTCTGTTGTGTTTGCAGGGTTTTCTTCAAACGCTTTAGCGACTAGAATTAACGATTCGGATTGTAAAATGGTGATTACCTCAGATGGCTCTTTTCGTGGAGCAAAAACTATCGATCTCAAAGGAATCGTTGATGAGGCACTAGAACAATGCACTTGTGTAGCATCTGTTTTAGTGACAAGGCGCATCTTTTCTGATGTCAATATGAAACAAGGACGAGATCATTGGTTGCCTCCTTTACTTGACTTAGCTTCCGATCAATTAGACGCCACAATAATGGATGCAGAAGATCCATTGTTCATTCTGTACACATCTGGTTCAACTGGAATGCCCAAAGGTATGGTACACACCACTGCAGGCTATATGGTTTACAGTGCCTACACTTTCAAAAACGTGTTCCAATACAAGGAGAATGACGTCTATTGGTGCACAGCCGATATCGGCTGGATTACAGGACACAGTTACATCGTTTACGGTCCATTAGCCAACGGTGCAACAACAGTGATGTTCGAAGGCGTTCCAAGTTATCCCACTTATGGCCGCTTCTGGGAAATTGTAGAAAAACATAAAGTCACTCAGTTTTACACCGCTCCAACAGCTATCAGAGCTTTAGCAAAACAAGGCGTGCAACATGTTACACCACACGATTTATCCTCCTTAAAAGTGCTTGGTACCGTAGGAGAACCCATCAATGAGGAAGCCTGGCATTGGTATGATGACAATATTGGCAAGAAAAACGCTCCGATTGTGGATACTTGGTGGCAAACGGAAACTGGAGGCATTATGATCACTCCAATCCCATATTGCACGCCGACCAAACCTACTTATGCCACGTTGCCATTTATAGGCATTCAACCGGCGCTGATGGACGATAACGGTATTGAAATCAAGGGGAATCTCTCGAATGGACGATTATGCATTAAGTTCCCATGGCCCAGCATCGCTAGAACGATTTGGGGGAATCATCAACGGTATAAAGACACATATTTTTCTGCTTATGAAAACAAATATTTTACTGGTGATGGCGCACTTAGAGACGAAGTAGGCTATTACAGAATCACGGGACGGGTAGATGATGTCATCATTGTTTCTGGACATAACCTGGGAACCGCGCCAATCGAAGACGCCATAAACGAACATCCAGCAGTTGCTGAAAGCGCCATAGTTGGCTTTCCTCATGATATAAAAGGAAGTGCGCTATACGGATATGTCACGTTAAAGGAAACAGGCGAAAGTCGTAACCATGATAATTTGCGTAAAGAGATTAATCAAATCATCACTGACCAAGTCGGACCCATTGCAAAACTCGATAAAATCCAATTCACCAACGGTCTTCCTAAAACTAGAAGTGGAAAAATAATGCGTAGAATCTTAAGAAAGATCGCAGAAAAAAACACGGATAACCTAGGAGATACCAGCACCCTACTCAACCCTGAATGCGTTCAAGATATCATTGACAATGCACTAGTATGATTGTTGGTTGGGCATGACCGCACTACGGTCGTGTCCAATGCATATCAATAACTAACAATTAATTAATCATTAAACACTAATCACTAAACACTATTCTATCAATCCAGAAATGTCAAATTGAAACAATTTACCCTGACCACCACTTTCTGCTTCTGAAGCAATATATAGCGTATTTGCATCAACAAACGTGATTCCTTCTGTTTGCTCTTCAATACCTAAGTCAATGTGCTTGTGTTTTCCTGCAAAGAAGTTATTGTCAGGAAAATCATAAAGTAAGTATAGAAATGGATGTACAGAACGGTCTTCTGGCTTGTAAACATAGCCAAGTAATGCCAATACACCAGTGTCTTCGTTGAGATCTGCACCCGTAACTTGCCCTTTCGTATCAAAGGTAGATACTGCTTGTGCTTTTTGCTTTGCGTCTGATTTTGAAGGATCAAGTGAATAAATAGTACACTGATTATCACCTCTGTTTTTTGAAAACAAATAGATCAGATCATTATAAGCAATCATCGCTTCACAATCAAAATTATGTTTGTTGGCTGTATGTCGAAATTCAGTTTGGTCTACGAATTCAAATTCAATTGTCTTAGCGATTGTAGCACTTTCCGAATCTTTATTTATGCCTTCCATGGAAACCATGTACACCACCAAATCTTTGCGCATTCCATAGTTGTTTCCAAAATTACCGATATACATATATTCCTCATTGACAGCCATTTCTTCCCAATCGGTATTGACTGCATCCTGTATTGTTATTTGATGCCTCAATTGATCATCCTCTCCACTAATCTGATAGACAGAAGCAGTGCTGCCACCATCATTGAGCGTCCAAAGATCACCATTGATAAATTCCATCCCCGAACATTCATTAACAACAGTAGGAAGTAATGTTAGAAATTGAAATCGATCTGTTGTACTCTTGAATTCGATCGTTTCTGGCTCAACAAATTCACCATCTATAGACCCAGGAGGCGCGGCTATTGGCGGACTGGATTTGGACAAGTTTTGACAACTAATAAAACCTGAATAGCTACATATCAAAGCAAGTAACAAACTAATCTTAAGTATATTCATAATTATAGTATTAACTCTTCCTACGTGCATAAGCAGATATTGTTCCAATTAAAATGAATGTAACACAAATTAGTAGTTTTTAGTTTTTTATTAGGGGCTTACCTTCCGCTGCGCTACAGGTCGGGCTACTCCATAGCTCCCTATTCGGTCGGCCCTTCGTTTCACTCCGGTCTTCGCCTGTCGGCTCACCATTCTGTATCCCTAAGCCAGCCATTTTTATTTAACCCAGGAGGCCCTTGGAAGTACAGCCATGAACAACAACACCCTAGAAAAAGTATTGACATCAAAAACTGAAATTGTAGGTTAAATAAAAGGTTACCAAGTGCTGACAAAAGTAATCCAGACAACGACATCGGGAATTATTAGTGAAAGCGTTACCAAAAAACAAGAATTATTTTTGTAAAAAAAATACTTATTACATTTTAAAACCACCAAAAATATACTGCACTCAGTTAAAATTACCGTTCTTAAGTAGATAAAATATACATTTTAACCCACATTCCAAAAAAGAGTTGATTGAAAATGTTAATAAGAGCTAAACGTACTTTTTTAATTAAAAGTTCAATCATTTGCTATATATATATTGTTGAGTAACCCACTTCAAATTAGCTATTTGCAAAACGATTAGATAAAATTATGCAAAGGAAAGGAAATTAGTTTAACCCTATTTTTGCTATCCAGTTATGTTAAACTGACGTAACCACGACATTATATATGGCAAACAAACGACATTTTAACCTTTCTTTTTGTGAAAATTATTAAAAATAGTTTGATTGTTTTAAATTTCAACATCTCTATTACACAAGTAAAAAAACATCTTCTTATGAAAAAACAATTTGCTATTTTAATTAGTATCCTCCTATTCGCATGCGCTAATTTACTCGGTCAATGCGCTACCGCAGGAGTTGTAAGTACTTCCGATCCCACAACAATTTGTAAAGACGGAATTACTGACTCTCTATACATAAATGTTATTGGTAACATGGGCTCAGGCGGTTGTGGCTGGGTGATTACTAACGATGCCAATCCTCCAAGATTATTACATTCAGGAATCCTCGGGATTAATATGAACCCACTTCCTTATGATTTAGACCCTCCAGGACCAGGTGTCTGTTTGTTCTGGTCAATATGTTGGGATAACCAAGCTCCAATTGTTAGTGCTAACACATTACTTTCAAGTATCGTACAGGCAAATGTAAACAGTTGTTTCGACGTGAGTAGCAACGCGATCACAGCAGACAGACAAGCGGCAGCAGTCGCCGGATCAGTCAGCACTAGCGACCCGACTACGATTTATGTGGACGGAACTCCCGATCCAATCGAAGTATCCGTATCCGGAAACAGTAGTACTGGAAACTGTGGCTATATCATCACAGACAACACCACAGATCCAATCGTTTTAAGTCCTGGAATTGTCCAGATGGGTGTCAATCCTGCAACCTTCGACTTAGACGGTGCTGGCCCAGGAACTTGTCAGATTTGGTCGATTTGTTGGAATATTTCTGCGCCTACCGTAACCCAAGGCGCAACTGTTTCAATGATCACTGCTTTCGATCCCGCAAGTTGTTATGAATTAAGTCCTTCAGCAATTACAGTTAACCGTATTGCTTGTGCTGAAGGCGGAACAGTGGCTACAACAGACGCCACTACAATTTGTGTAGACGGCACTCCCGACCCTATAGAAGTCACAGCTGCTGGCAATTCAGGAACAGGCGATTGTGGTTATATTATTACTGATAATGGCGCTGACCCAATTATTTTGAGCCCAGGCATTGTTCAGACAGGGGTGAATCCTGCAACTTTTGATTTAAACGGCGCTGGTGTCGGTACTTGTAATATTTGGTCCATTTGTTGGAACAACAACCCTCCTACAGTAGTTCAAGGGAATGTAGTGTCTACTATTTTGGCATTAGACACCACTAGCTGCTTTGATATTAGCGATGCCTCAATTACGGTTGTCAGAGAATTGGAAGCTGTAGCTGGTACGTTAAGTACTACTGATGCGACAACAATCTGCGTAGACGGAACCCCTGATCCTATAGAAGTTACAGTAGCTGGAAACTCTAGTACAGGCAACTGTGGTTATATCATTACAGATAACGCCATGAGTCCTGTGGTATTGAGTCCAGGGATTGTCCAAATGGGTGTAAACCCCGCTACCTTCGACCTTGATGGCGCAGGAATTGGTACTTGTAATATTTGGTCAATTTGCTGGAATGGCACCGCTCCTACGATTAATCAAGGAGATGTCGTCTCTGGAATTGCAGCAGCAGATGCCGCTAGTTGTCTCGATATTAGTGATGTATCAGTTACTGTAGTAAGAGAACAAGGAGCTAATGCTGGAATGGTGACTACCACTGGATCATCAGACGCAATCTATGTGTCTCAAATTTTATATGATGCGGATAACGCTAATTTAGGTACTTGTGCAGATGGTCTGAGTTGGGGCGTAAATACTAAAGAATATGTTGAATTTGTAGGACCTCCAGGAATGGATGTAGGATGTTGGGTATTCACAGACGGTGATGGCGCACTCGTGTTACCTCCAAGTGCTACAATTCCTTCTGATGGTGTCCTAGTACTTTGTGGGGGTTGTGCTACGCTAACCAATTGTGATTATGATGGGACTACCTATGAAAGTGGCGGCGGAAACCTTGGATTAGCTAATTCTGGTGACTTAATAGTTTTGAAAGATGACATGGGGAATATCGTTTTTGCCATGGAATATGGTTCTAACACTGATGTTACCTTACCAAACATTGCTTCGTCTCATAGTGGAACCTGTGCTGCTCAAGCTACAATACCTGTTACTCCAATGATCTCTGCTCCTGACGTTACAAACCAAGCACTTTGGTTACTACCTGATGGTACTTATGCAGGAATGGGAGATGACGGATTAAGTGATCTCGGTATTAAAAATGGAACATTCATTGGCGGAACAACGGATTCTGTGAGTATTTGTGTAGACGGAACTCCTGATCCTATCGAAGTTACAGTTGCTGGAAACTCAGGAACAGGCAATTGTGGCTATATCATTACAGACAACAGTGCTATTCCTGTGATCTTGAGTCCTGGTATTGTACAAATGGGTGTCAACCCAGCTACTTTTGATTTGGATGGTGCAGGAATTGGTACTTGTCAAATTTGGTCCATTTGCTGGAATGGCACTGCTCCAACAGCAATGCAAGGAGACGATGTTACGGATATCATGGCAGCAGATGCTGCTAGCTGTTTTGACATTAGTGCTGCTCCAATTACTGTAATAAGAAATGAAGGGGCAGATGCTGGAACCATTGTTACTGCGGACCCAACTACAATTTGTGTAGATGGCATACCCGATCCTATTGAGGTGACTGTTGCAGGGAGTTCAAGTACTGGCAATTGTGGTTACATCATTACGGATAGTGGTGCGAATCCTGTCGTATTGAGTCCTGGTATCGTACAAATGGGTGTCAACCCAGCCACTTTTGATTTAGATGGCGCAGGACCTGGTGTCTGTAATATCTGGTCTATTTGCTGGAATGACACTGCTCCTACGATTATGCAAGGAGATACGGTGGCGGATATCATGGCTGCGAATGCAGTGAGCTGTTTTGATTTAAGTGCGGTACCGGTTACGGTTGTACGGGATACTGTTTGCTCAACAGCATGTGCTGATATCTCACCCATATTGACTGTTTTGCCCAATAATATTTCTGGTGCAAGTCAAGTGTCATTGGTGGTTTCTATTTGGGAATTGGGGAATGCAGATACGGATGCATCAAATAGTGTGATCATCCGAATTCCTTCCGATCCAAGGCTGTCGTTTACTTTTGATCCTGCATTGACTCAGATTGGATTTGATCCAGTGGACAATGCTAGTTATACTTACTTAGGAGATACTGGATTGTTTCACCAGTTTCGTTTTGACAATGTACTTGCTTCTGGAGGTAATTCCGCATTTGGTGTAATTGGGACGTATGACCCTCAAAACACGACAGGAACTACAACCATTACAGTAACCGTTGTACCCTTTACTGGGGGAGAATGCAACATTACTAATAATACCGACGCAGAAGGGTTTTGGTATTTTGATTAGAAATTAGATTGACGAAAGACATTTAATTGTCATAATTATGCCGGTTACAATTCAATTGTGACCGGCTTTTTTATCTAGTGCCTGACCGAAAACTCTAGTTTTTAAGCAATGAACGAGCGACCTGTTACTCGTTCTTTATTGATTATCTAATGCGATCTTTTCTACAAATAATCTAAAATTATTCAGCTGTAAGCTAAAGAAATGGAATATTTACCAGAATATTTGTGCTAACAATTTCTTATTAAAAGATTGATAGTCAACGATTATTGTCTTTTCGTTCAGAAACTATTTATTGAATTGGACTTTTCTAATTATTGTAACTGCTGTTCTACTAGGAAATTACAAGGAGGCGGCTTAGGTGCTGGAGGTGATGTTTGAACCCATTTGTTGGTTGTTGGGTTGTTCTTGGACAATCCAATAACCAACAAATGGGAGAGTGCCGGAAGAACCGACCCGTAGGGTAAGCCCCATATATTTATTCTAATTTACCATTCAGGTTCAACCAATATCAACACTTTTAAAAAATAAATTAGGATTCGAATGACCTTTTGTTCCCTTGCTGGTATGTAGTGGTATAGCAGTAATCTGACAGAAGCATTGTAAACCTAATTATTAATTTAAAAATAAATATTTTATGAAAAATTCACATTTATCGTTGTTGAGTTTAATTGTATTAATTATGATTTCTATTTTCATTACATCCTGTGAAAAAGAAACGTTTGATTCTGAAGAAGCATCTTCACTAGAAACTTTGAATGAAGAGGAGCAGGGCGCGGTAGAAGAACTCGACGTAAGATTAGCCTTGCAAATGACTTTTGATAAGGATGAAAAACCAGAAGTGATTGAAGCGAAATGGAAGGAGGCGGTGAATCGTCACCTCATGACTAATCAAAGTAACAGAACTACAACTTCCTGGGCGTTTATTCTCAGAACTGTGACGGGTGATGGTCCGATTGATGGAACTAATGGTACTGTTCGATCTACTGTTGTATTTAATACAAATACTATCCGATCCACAGCGAGGAATATCCCTTTAATAAGTCCTTCAGCAGGGAGTGTGATTCTTAACTTTTTTGAGGTAATCAATGCTGATCCAAGGACTACGGTAAGTCTGAGGAAAACAAGCGTTCAGCTTCAAGGTACTGATGGATGGCAAGTTGATCGATTTGATGTTTATATGCCAAATTGGCTTCAACCTGATTCGGATTCAGGGGCGGCACCAATTGGTGCGTCCGCTATTTATAGAGATCCAGAAGTATTTTTGGATAATAATAATCCTAATAGTTTTGACACCTATAACTCTGGTGTTCAAAGTAATTCAGGCACCATAACTTGGCCGTAAAATGTAAGTTTCTACAGTAGAAAAATTGTGATTGAGTTTCCAAACAATCGCATCAACACCTCTGATCTTCAATACTGAAGGTGAGAGGTGTTTTTGTGTAAAGTACGTGTAATTATCTTTTTGTTTGTCTACTTATTGAAATGAAAAAATAACGCACTTTAATTAAAATCGACTTATGAAAAATCTACTATTTTTAACGGTATTCTGTATTATTACTGCAAATTTGTTTGGACAGAAGGAAGGAAATATTTGGTACTATGGTGTAAATGCTGGAATCAATTTTAATGATAGTGAACCATTCATTGATAATAATAATGAGATGGATACCTTTGAAGGTTGCGCTACAATTTGTGATGCATCAGGTGAGTTGCTTTTCTACACTAATGGTGGAGGAAGAGCCGCAGTTGCAGGGCCAAGACAAGGAACGATTTGGAATAAAAATGATAGTTTGATGTATGATATGGCCGGCTTCGAAGGCGGAGGATATAGTAGTCGGCAATCGTCGATAATAGTTCCTAAATCAGGAGTGCCTGACCAATATTATCTCTTTACAATGGACGAAGTGGAAGCACTAGCCGATAGTACCCCTGGCAGAGGGTTTTCGTACTTTAAAATTGACATGAATCAGAATAGTGGATTAGGTGGTGTGGTAAATTATCAGGAATCAGTTGAACTAGATTCTTATGAATTTCTTTCCGCTTGTATTCATGCAAATGGACTAGATCATTGGGTTGTCATTTACAATAATGTTACGGATTCACTTAACATGTTCTCAGTGAATACTAATGGTGTTAATTTGGTTCATACAACAAGCATTCCGACAAATAATCTTCAAGGGGCTGGATTGATTAAATTTTCTCCTGATGGGAGTAAAATGGTTACAAAAAATGTGCTCTTTGACTTCGACAACCTGACGGGGCAGTTAAGTAACCCGATCATAATTGACCCAACACAAGAGTATTATGGTGTTTCATTTTCTCCGAGCAGTCAATATCTATATGTAGTGAATGATTACTCTAGTAACCCTACAATTGTCAGGTATGATGTTACGGTACCTAACGTTCTTGGATCATTAGAGGTGATTGCTTCTTCATTCGGTAATTTTATTGCTCTAGCACAAATGCAGGTAGCACCAGATGGGAATATTTACTTTTTAGAACAGAATCCAATTGCTCAACGAACTGATTTATCAGTTATTCAATGTGCCAATAGCTTATCTCCTTGTGTGGAGAGTGGTATAACCTCATATCCCAACACTCTCTTTTTTGGGTTGCCCAATTTCACAGATCACATTTTTGCTAATTCGCAGATTGGGAATACGCTTCCTATCAGTATTCAGATAGATGATTTAAGTCAATTGTGTCAAGGACTTAACACTGATTTGAGTATTAATGCCGGTCCAGACTACGATATCCTCTGGTCAACTGGTGAAGTCACGTCTTCTATACAAATTTCCTTACCTGGTATTTACACCGTTACAGTGAATGATGGCTGCTGTAATACAAGAACAGATACAATGATAGTGACCTGCGAAACGACGAATACTGAAGAACTTGTAAAGGAAACTGATATCAAAATATTCCCAAATCCTGCTAAGGGGAAAGTCTTTATTGAAGGCTTTTCTGAACTAAGTCCCATACAGGAAGTTGAAATATTTAGCATTGATGCAAGATTTATTACAAAAGAAACTGGAGGGAATATTCAGGAAATAGACGTGAGTGCCCTAGAAAATGGAGTATACCTACTTCGATTAGTGACCCAAGACGGGACTACAATTAATAAACGAGTAGTGAAGTTTTAGTTTAAAGAAAAGGTGACTGGCATACAATGCTCCTAGAATAAAAGAGCATTAAGATTCACATAAAAAAATGATCATTCTGGAATACAAAATGATCATTTTTTTTAGTTAACTATAGTTTTCTAAACGACGCCCGCAGTCATCAGTGATTCGATTTCCTCAGCCTCAATCGGAATATGAGCCATGAGATCACGAGGCGCACCGTCAGTAACAAGGACATCGTTTTCAAGACGAATGCCCAGGTTTTCTTCAAGGATGTAGATGCCTGGTTCACAAGTAAACACCATGCCTTCCTGGAAATCAGCATACCGATCCATCAGGTCATGGACATCAAGCCCCAAGTGGTGAGACGTGCCATGCATAAAGTATTTTTTGTAAGCGGGACGAGCAGGATCTTGCTTAGCAACATCATGCTTATCAATTAAACCCAGTCCTATGAGTTGGCTCTCCATCACTTTACCGACTTCCTTGTGATATTTAACGAGATTCGTTCCAGGACGTAACATGTTGGTCGCGGCTTTCATAACGTGTAATACTGCATTGTAGACATCGCGCTGTCGCTTAGTAAACGTGCCGCTAACAGGAATTGAGCGAGACAGATCCGCCGTATAATTGGCGTATTCTGCACCAAAGTCCATGAGTAGCACATCACCATCCTTGCATTGTAGATTATTGTCAATATAATGAAGGACGCAAGCATTACGACCACTAGCAATGATTGGCGTATAGCCATGTCCTGTAGCACGATTAAAGAGGAACTCATGCGTGATCTCTGCTTCGATCTGGTATTCCCACACACCTGGCTTAACGAAGCCTAGCACTCTTCTAAACGCCTTGTCAGTGATATTGCAACAATGTTGTAGGAGCGCCACCTCATTCGGGCTTTTAATCATCGCTAAACGCTTCATGATTTGCTGAGCTCTCAAAATCTGATGTGCTGGGTACTGCTTACGGATTTCTCCAGCGAAACGGCGCTCTCTGGTCACAACTGGTGTGAGGAAGCGATCATTCTCATTGATGTTGAGATAAATGCTATCTGCTAGGTTAATCATCTCATTAAGGACGTTATCCATATCGTCAAGCCATACTACTTTGGTAATGCCTGAAGCCGCAGTAGCTTCTGATTTAGAATATTTATGACCTTCCCAAATTGCGATATGCTCATTTGTTTTTTTGATAAACAACACCTCTTGAAATCCTTCTTTCACACAATCTGGATAAAGCACAAGGACGGATTCTTCTTGATCAATACCACAGAGGTAGAACAGGTCTGAGTTTTGTCGAAACGGGAAAAAAGCATCACCATTTCTTGGCATTAGATCATTAGAGTTGAAAATTGCGATTGCGTTCGGCTTCATCTCCGCTGTAAACCGTTTTCTGTTTTGGATAAATAGCTCCTTGTTTATTGACTCGTATTTCATGATATGTTGTTGTAAATAATTTAGATAAAGATACGATTATCCTTCTTTCAATTGATAAATATCCTTGTAATTTCTCCCAAAACCGTCATAATCCAATCCATATCCAATTACAAATTTATTGGGAATCTCAAATCCAACAAAATCAATCGGTAATTCGTATTGGAGTGCATCGGGTTTGTACAAGAGCGTAGCTAGAGCTATCGATTTTGGTTGTTGTTTTTTCAATAATGGGATAAACTCACTTAGTGTTTTCCCGCTATCGACAATATCTTCCAGAATAATAACTTCCCTTCCTATAAGTCCACCTTCCTCCAATCCCAAAAGTTGTTTGACTTGCCCTGTAGAGGTGACGCCTTCATAACTTTTAAGTTTCACAAAAGTGATTTCGCAATCAAACTCTAGGTATTTGAACACATCGGCTGCAAACATAAAAGCACCGTTGAGGATGGCAAGAAACACAGGTACTGTTCCCTCATATCGCTTTTTTAATTGTTCGCAAAGTGCTGTAATTCGTTCTTCAATGGCCTCAAATTCAATGTACTTTTCAAAGTATTTGTCTTTTACCTTTACAGGATCACTCATGTCGTTATTTGTTTGTGCAAAGGTGCAAAAAAAATCGCAAAACCACTTAATAATCAGGAACGCTTCGCTAATGAACCACTGCCTAGTTGGTATAGTTGTGTTCTGTTGTTTTTTCTAATGCCTAACCCAACTTCTTATTCCATTGGACTTGTTTGATTCTTTTTATCTGGTGCTATCTCGTTCCTTGCTGCGGGCCTGCTTGCTGTGGAAGGCAGCACTCAATTGGACGTGGAATTTATCTTTTGGGGGCGTACTCAGAAGCTTCCTGCAAGGCCATACCTTCGCACCGTGCTATCCACTACTATTCACCTCGCTGAAAGGCTGTTCAGTTTGGCACAGCTAGTCACTATGTGCCGTCGCTTGTGCCTACTTCACTAACCTTCAGCTTCTCTTCATACCGCTACTATCACTCGCCCGCCCGCTTCTTGATAAGATGAAGCATTAGTATTACAAAAATAAGTTTTCCCTTGGGGGAAGAAGTAGGTGGCACGAACGTCCAGCAATTTCGATTCTCTCCTTAGCAGTTACGGCAGCTAGTCAAAATAACTGTGGAGCCGAAAGTCGGACCATCGAATCGTCGGACCGCCCTTTTTATTGGATTTCCAACTCCTAACAATATTCGTATTGCATAATTCGAGTTTGAATATTCATAAAATAGATGGTTGGTGGGGGGACTGCATGGACATTTTTTTATTATATTTGCCGATTAAATCTTAGCTGATTGCTAATTATTGGTCATTTGGTCGAAAAGGTGCTACGGCAAGGATAATTGATGTTTTTTTTGAAGCGTCAGGAACGATGTAAGAATAGAGTAACTACTTTGGACACTTTAATTTATACTTCGTTCCTAATGAACCCAGTAAATTTTATATTCATGGAAAATTTTATAAAGGTTGTTTTGATGCCTTTAATTATTTGCCTCACCGTAACGAACTTATTTGCTGATCCTCCTACGCCGACGTCTAATAGTCCGTTGTGTCAGGATGGAGGCGTAAATTTGATGTTAATGGCGAATCCTCCAGCTGGTGGACCATTCACTTATGTGTGGTCGGGACCTAATGGATTTGTTTCCAATCTGGAAAACCCAACGATTATCAACCCAATTGTTGCAAATAGTGGGGTATACTCTGTGACAGTATCTCAGGTGGCTGGAGGTTCCTCAGGAAGTGTGAATGTGATTGTCAACCCAAAGCCTAACCAACCGTTGATCACAGCTTCGAATTCAACAGTATGCGAGAGCAACAATATTACGCTTTCTGTACCTACATATACAGGAACAACAGTGATGTACACCTGGACAGGGCCTAGTGGACCCGTTGGGATGAACAGCCCCGATCTTAATATCAACAATGCACAGGCGTCTGATGCAGGCCCATACACTGTACTTGTTGAGGTAGATGGTTGTGTGAGTAATTTGTCTTCTCCTTTCAATCTAACAGTAAATCCGCTTCCAGCAGCCCCTATTCCTAGTAGTAATGGTCCTGTTTGTGATGGAGATACACTACGTTTCTTTGCGAATATGCCAAGCATGCAAAGTTATTCATGGACAGGACCAAATGGTTTTGTTTCTTCAGATGAAAACCCAGTATTAATTAATCCAGGAGTGATCAATTCTGGTGTATATAATTTGACAGTAGAATCTCCAGTAAACTGTGTCAATTCGGGATCCGTTAACATAACGGTTTTGCCAGAGCCCATGCAACCAGTCATTTCGGGGACTTCTCAAACGGTATGTACTGGTGGAGATATCACCTTGCAAGCTACATTGTACCCTAATGGTACTAGTGTCATGTATGAGTGGACGAATCCTTCCGGGCAAATCATTTCGGGGGTGATTGGACCAGATTTGATCATTTCCCAAGCGACACCTGCTGTTATCGGCAACTACAGTGTTCAAGTATTTGTGGATGGTTGTCGTTCGCTGCCTTCAGTCCCTTTTGATTTAATTTTATCAAATCCGATGGAAACCGCCAACAGTGGCGCTGATTTATTTATTTGTGGTGTCACACAGATTACTTTGAATGCTGTGATGCCTACAGATCCTGGAATTAGTGGTGAATGGTCGCAGCCATCAGGTCAATCTGCGAATGGTGTGGTTATTCTCGACCCTACGGATCCACAAACTATTGTTGTAGGGTTGGTATCTGGCAACACTTATACGTTTACCTGGTCGCTTAAAGACGCAGGATGTGGGGCATTTGATTCTGATATATTGATTGTAACGATTGATAATCCTCCAATGGATGTTGCCTTTGCGGGGTTTGATCAGAATGTGTGTGGTGATGATGTAGTGATATTGGAAGCCACTGCGCCTTCAGTTGGGTTTGGGACTTGGAGTTCCAATGATTCTTCAGTCGTTTTTTCTAATCCAAACGTCAACATCACGCAAGTTACTGGATTGACTCCAGGCGCTAATACCATTTACTGGGATCTTACTAGTGGCTTTTGCAATAGTTATTCTAGGGATTCAATCACAATCAACTTCGAACCTGTTGCTATTACTGTTGACGATTCAACATCTACCCCATTGAATACCGTGCTAACGAATTATGACGTTGTGGCCAATGATGATTTATCAACGTTGTTTAGTGGGTCGGTGATCAGTATTGTGACTGGCACCAATAACGGGATGTTAGTCAATAATAATGATGGGACGTTCGATTATACACCGAATACAGATTATTTTGGTGAAGATGCATTTGTTTATCAAATCTGCAGTGATGTTTGCCCTAATTGTAAAGAGGCGACTGCGAAAATCACAATAATTGGCGAAAGGGATTGTAATCCGCCTACGATTTTCACGCCAAACAGTGATGGTAAGAACGACAATTTTGAGGTGGATTGTCTGGATTTTTTCCCTGATGCTAAAATCAATATTTTTAATCGTTGGGGCGATCAAGTATACGAATCGCAACCTTACTTAAACAACTGGGATGGGACGTTTAACGGCGGCGATTTGCCAGTTGGAACCTACTATTATATCCTTGATTTAAATGATGCTACTCAGGATCCTATCCAGGGTTATTTCATGCTAAATCGCTAACCAAACAAGAAATTAACTGATGAAAACAAAAATCATATTATTATTGCTTGCGTTGGGCTGGATGAGTGCATTGTTTGCGCAACAAGAACCGCAGTATACGCATTTCATGATGAATAAGTTGGCATTCAATCCTGCTTATGCTGGAAGCCAGGAAGTACTGACAATCTCAGGTCTAGCGCGCATGCAATGGCTGGGAATGGAACGCGCACCACAAACGCAAACACTGTATGCACATTCACCGATATTCAGTGATCGTGTCGGTATTGGCGGTGGATTGATTCATGATACACATGGTGCGATTTCTGATTACAGAGCGAATCTGGCTTACGCTTATCGGTTTCCGTTGATGGGCGGTAATCTTTCCTTGGGATTGCAAGGAGCGCTCCATGTTCAGCAAGTGCGTTGGACTACGCTAGAAGCCAATGAGACGGGAGATAACGCAGTACCAACCAACAACAGCAGTAAGTTTCTTCCCAATTTTGGAACTGGGGTATACTATTATTCAGACCGTATGTATGCTGGGCTGTCTATTCCAAATCTGCTAAGAAATAACTTAATTTATGGTGATGTCAATGGTGGGAATGCTACAGAAGTAGAGCATGTTTACTTTATGACGGGAGCGATATTCGGTGATAAGATAAAAGTAAAGCCGGGCATCCTCTTTAAGTACGCCCCGAATGCGCCGTTGGACTTTGATGCGAATGTCTCGGTACTATTTTCTGATCAGTTCTGGGTGGGACTTACGTACCGACTGGACGATGCCATTGCGGCAATGGTTGGTTATCAGATGAATGGGCCATTACGCTTGGGCGTTAGTTATGACTACACGCTTTCTCCGCTCAACAACTTCAATAATGGTAGCATTGAGGCATTTGTTGAATACGCTTTCAGATATGGAGGCAGCAGTGATAGTAGCAAACCAGCAAAGAGTAAAAATAAATTTATTAATCCAAGATTCTTCTTTTAGAGAGATAAACCACTTTCGTAATGATAGATTTCCGTAAACTCAACATCTACCTGATCGTTTCCTTTCTAAGTGTGTCTCTCTTTGCACAGCAAGGCAGCAAATTGGTAAAAGCTGATCAGATCTACGATGATCTGGGATACAGCGCAGCGATTAACTTATACCTGACGGGTATTCAAGGAGAATCCACCAATAAAATGGATCGAAAATCAATGATCAGATTAGCTAATAGTTACCGGTTGACGGGTAATTATCAAAATGCTGAAAAATGGTTTGGACAGATCGTGGAAAGTAGTGATAAACCGCTCTACCGCTTATATTATGCTCAAGCACTACAAGCAAATGGCAAGTGTGATCTTGCTAGAAAATATTTCCTTGAATATCACAATTTGATTGTTGGCAATCCTTCGAAAGATGATAGTGCTGGTATTGATATCAGAGGTAAAACATTAGCTGAGGGGTGCGACATGGAATTTACAGATCAAAAGGGTGTCACTTTAAAAAACCTTTCGGGAATAAATTCTACAAAGTTTGATTTTAGTCCCGCATTCTATCGTGATGGAATCGTTTTTGTTTCCAATCAAGAGTCTTTTTCAAACGTAAAAAATAATGACCTTTGGATCAATGATGAATTTTTTGACTTATTTGTTGCTGGTACTGATGATAATGGAAATTTGACAGACCCAGTTCCCTTTTCCAGCAAAATTAATACTAAGTTTCACGAAGGACAAGTTACCTTCGACCAAGCAGGAGAGACTATGTATTTTACTAGAAGCAATTATAATGGTAAGCTAGGAAAAGATGAGAAAGGCGTAACACAACTTAAGATTTACAGCGCTCGAAAAATTGGTGACAACTGGGATAACATTCAAGAATTACCATTTAATAGCAATAACCGATCAGTTTGTCACCCTACTCTTTCTGCGGATGGCAGTAAACTATACTTTGCAGCAGAAAGTGGTGCAAAAGGCTATGGTGGGCTTGATTTATTTGTTTCTAATTTTAGAAATGGCACTTGGTCTACACCTCAAAATCTGGGTGCTGAAGTGAATACTCGTGGCAATGAGTCTTTCCCATTCATTCATGAAGATGGTTCCTTATACTTCACTTCTAATGGTCATGCGGGCCTAGGCGGTCAAGATATCTTTATTTCCAAAATGGTTGACATGGGAGATACCATCCTTTGGACACCACCAGTTAATCTAGGGGAACCATTTAACAGCAAGAAAGATGATTTCGGTTTCATCATTGATACCCGTAAAAAAGTAGGCTTTTTATCCTCCAATCGCCCTGGCGGTCGTGGAGAGGATGATATCTATCGATTCAAAATGCCAATTGGTGAGAATCTTGATCCCGAACAACCTCCTATTGTGTTTAATGCAAGACTCGCAGTATTTGATTCCGCTTCAGACCAACCATTAGAGTCTGCAGTGGTCTCCATTTCTAATTGTGGGCAAGGCGGAGAAGGTTTTACGGCAAAGCTGGTTCCTATTGAAGGCCAACCCAATGAATTTATGCTGCGAATTCTTAGCGGAAAAGCAGAAGGTGTGGTGACTAAAATGTTTACGAATAAGGACGGCCAAGTCACTTATGGTCTTAATCCAGATTCTGATTACTGCTTTACTGTAGAAATGGACGGATATGAGACTACTGAGAAAGAATTCTCTACAAAAAACTACTTATCTAATAGAGACATGACGGTTTCAGTTCCTATGAAAAAAGCGGCGCCTTGTATGTCAATTGAAGGGGTTGTCAATAATAAGCAATACAAGAATGTTGTGCCGAATGCTACCGTACAAATCATCAATAAATATACTGGAGAAACGATTAATCTGGTTAGTGATGATAACGGAAAATTCAGCAAATGTATTCCTTGTGGTGTTGAATATGAAATCGTTGCCACCCAATCTGTAATCGGAGAAGATCGAATGGACTTGTCAGCATTGGCAAGCGATTGCGATAAAGGAAAGGCCATTAACTTGGATCTGGACGGGTTCCCTTTGGCTACTGCTACTCCAAGCAGCAATCCGACTTCTAATCCGTTTTTCCCTACAGCATCACCAGATTCTAATCCAGGGACACTTCCTGGAGGGTTTCCTGATGTGAGTCCTGACGCACCACTGCCTAATACTGCTGGACTTGATCCTGAATCGTTTTTCAACAGTGGTGGCAACACGTCATCGCCTGACTTTGATCCAGGAGCACTGAACTTGAACGAATCGGTTGTACTAACTAATATCTTCTACGATTATAATAAAGATTACTTCAGACCAGAATCTGTTAATGAGTTGGAACGATTAGTCCGACTGCTGTTGTCTAATTCCAGTGTAAGCCTAGAGATTGGTTCTCATACGGATAACCGTGGAAGCAGGGGCTATAACCAGCAATTGTCGCAACAACGTGCGGATAACGCAGTAAGTTATATGGTAAAACGCGGGGTATCCAAATCACAATTGACTGCTAGAGGTTATGGTGAAATCGACCCACTCATCCCTTGTCCGGGCGAGCAATGTACGGAAGAGGAGCATGCGTTGAATCGTAGAACAGAATTCCGCGTGATCGGACTTGATTAATGGCAGATTTGCAGGAAATAGGTACTCCTAAGAAGCCAGAGCGTTCTTTATTGAAAGCGCTAGGACCTGGAATCTTGTTTGCCTGCACTGCAATTGGTGTTTCGCACTTGGTCCAATCTACCCGAGCTGGTGCTAATTTCGGTTTTGCTTTGCTGTGGGCGGTTATTGCTGCCAATGTATTCAAGTATCCCTTCTTTGAGTATGGTTCGCGCTACGCGAATGCTATGGGCGAAAGTCTGATTGATGGTTATAACAGGATCGGTCGCTGGGCACTGGGTTTGTATTTCCTGATTACTGTTGGATCAATGTTTTTTGTTGCTGCTGCCGTGGTTTTTGTAACTTCCGGCTTTTGTGAAAACTTATTTGGTCTAGGAGAAATTGTCCCTTTCAAGCTGTTTACAACTGTTGTTTTATTGATTGGATGTGTCCTGATCTTGTGGTTGGGTAAATACAGTGTCCTGGATAGCCTTATTAAGATCATAGGAGCCGTGTTACTAGTCTCTACGGTCATTGCCTTTATCCTAACGCTAATACACGGTAGCGTACCGCCTATTGAAGGCTTTACGCCAGAACCGATATGGGGTGCTGCTGGCTTCGGCTTTCTGATTGCGCTCATGGGTTGGATGCCAACAGCTGTTGATTTGTCTACTTGGAATAGTTTGTGGACGCTGGAGCGGATCAAGCAAACGGGCTACCAACCTACTTTGAAAGAAACATTGTTTGATTTTAACTTTGGATACTGGGTTTCTGCGTTACTTTCTATTTGTTTTGTGACCCTAGGAGCGTTTTTAATCTATGGTACAGGCCAAACGATGCCTGGAGGCAGTGCAGGCTTTGCTAACCAAGTTATTGCCTTGTACACCACTACAATTGGCCCATGGAGTTATATCATCATTGCTTCTGCGGCGTTTTCTATTATGTTTGGTACTTGTATCGGGGTACTGGATGGTTATGCGAGGGCTTTGGAGCGGACGTCTGAGTTACTGTTTTACGATGAGGAACGGGCGAAGGCGGCGCTCAACAACTCGAATGTGTATGTGCTGAGTCTGTTTGTGGTTGCGATTGGGGCGTTTATCCTGATTTCTTTTTTCTCGAATCACTTTAAGTTGTTGATTGATCTGGCGACTACGATCTCGTTTCTGATTGCGCCTTTGATAGCGATGGCGAACTTTCGGCTTGTTACTTGGGATGGGTTTCCTGTTGGGGCGCGGCCGGGGTTACTGATGCGGGTGTTGAGTGTGCTGGGGATCTTGTTTTTGACGGGGTTTAGTTTGTTTTTTGTTTTTACTAGGGTTTGGGGGTAAATGGGGGTTGTTATGTATTTGTCTTTGACGAGTCCCTTTTATTCATTTCATATCTATTTTACTAATGGTATTCATGAATCTTCGATTTATCTTGATGAAAAGGAACCAAAAACAAGCGGTTCGACGTTTCGACTTTATAGATTAACCCTAAAATGAAAAGCCAACGCGCATCACAACCCAAGCCGTTCCCTTCGGTCACTTCAGGGTTGCTCATTTATCAATACTCTTTTTCATTTCTTCACGGGTAAATCTATAAGGCCGAGAGCCTTTCATATTAACCGACAAAAGTAGTTGGATATTTGTTATCCTCACAAATTCAGTGTTTTGTGAGTTTCTTAGATAGAATTGTGCAATGGAAACACGGGTGTAACTTGATTAAGTGTTGATAAAAAGGAACTTTCCTGAGTAGACTCAATTTATGGGCTCTTCAGTTTGACTTAAATTTCTTTCTCAATATCAAATATCCTCCTATCACGATGAATAAAAGTCCTAGAACAACACTAGTGATTTCTTGAATGTAAATACAACCTTCATCGAAACACAATAACGTTCTTGACGCTTTGCCTTTAGTCCTTGATATGCCTTTTCCTATGAAGATTATTCCGCTTAAAATTGACATCCATCCGAAGTTAAAGCTTCTTATTGTTTTAAGCATTTTTCCTGGATTGATTTGCTATCAGTTTTGTAAAGGAGTCAACAAACTGCTGTAGATCCTGAGCGGTATTGTTGTTAATAATTTTGCCTGAGCTATTTATTTTTGCTTTGACTCCTGAAATTAGTAGTGTTGTTTCTTCAGTAAAGCTAGCTTGAACTGTTTTCATTATTAATTGTAACGCTTCATGACCTTTTTGACCGCTTGATGAGGCGGTAATCAACCCTGTTACCTTATCTGAGAGCACTATTTCCGAAACACACCATTCAATGGCATTCTTCAGTCCGCTTGGTATACTAAAAACATATTCTGGTGTAGAAATTATTATTCCATCAGCATTTTCAATTTGGTTTCGAAATTCAATTATTTGTTCAGGAACATTCTCACTTGTCAATTCTGTTTTAAAATGGGGTAGTGTAGTTAAATCATCTATAATTGATAGGTTAAAATCATGCTTACCAATTTCCTTAATAATTTTAAGAATGGCAAGGTTTGATGAATTGGAGCTTGCACTTCCGTTAATGCCTAGAATATTCAGTTTTTTCATTTTTGAATTAATTCTCTAATTTTTATTGCTTTATTGTTTTAATTAGGACCGGTCTTCTTGCGAATTTACTCAATAACCACTCTTCCTTGTCTTCTGAATTTTCTTATGGTGCGTTCATTAGGTAAATCTTCTTCATAAAACAAAATTTGCCTACCAAAAGTTCCTTTTACTCTATACAAAAACGACTCTCGATCTTTGATAGAAACAAAGTCATTTTCAATCGCGATTTCACCATTAATATTAGGCTCTGGATGATTCATAGTAGTTATTGAATCCGTTAGTAGCGGAATTAAGTCTATTGGTAATTCTAGTTTATTAATCATTACTTTAATTGACTTCGCTTGGAAGGGATGAGTAGCAAAAGCGACTTTTCTCAGACCGTTTGATTTTGCAACCAAATAAGAGTAGTAAACGTTTTCTGAACTATGTTGGGCAAGCGTATCTAAGAAAATATTGTTAACTGGTATTCCTAAAGCCTTAGCGTATGCTGCCATTATCTTTGCTTCAGAATACTTCGTATAAACCGCTCCTCCAGAATATATAACATTCTCAGTGATTCCATTTTCATAAAGAAAATAAGACCAAAGCACCCGGTCTTTCATAGCTGAAGACATGGCTGTTCCATCGAAAGGTAATCCTGGGACAATTATCGCGTCGTACGGCGCTTTTGCTTGAGCTTTGTTATAGAGTCTTTCTGATTGCTTCTTTGAAAAAGTACAGCCAGTAAGGATAATTGTGATGAGGATTAAAGTAAATGATTTTATCATTTAGGGATTTCGTATTGATTCGGTCTTGCAAATTCCTTCCCACGCTTCATACACTTTCGATACTTCACTATAAAACATTTCTACCACTTGATCAATATCACTAATATAATATTTATTCCATGCGCTTTCGTAAACATTCCAAGCAATATATATATTATCATAGCTGTATTCATTGAGATTTAGATGAATCCACGCTCCATTTGAATCCATATTTATCTCTTTGTCTTTAAATTTCATTAAAAGTTCAGTTCTGAGTGTTTCATCCTGACAAAAAATCCCGCATATAAATTTCTTATGATGCTGAATCTCTACCGAAAAAAATAATTCACTGTCTTTATAGCGGCACTTTTTATTTTGAAATCCAAACAATCCTAGATTTGCATCTTTAATTTCTTTCAAATTTTTGACAGCGTTAACGCATTGCCATTCCTTTTTATAATCATTAAGTAAAATTAATAATCTAGATAAGAATTCTTTTCTAAGATCATACGTTATTTCTTCCCTAATTGACTGTAAATGAACCATGAGTGATCCTAAGTCTTCTATTTTTTTTTCTATAGTTAAACTTTTTTTTCCTAAATCATCAGAAAGCGAAAGTTGATCTTCTAGAAATTCTTTTATTTCTTCGTTCATAAAATTAAACTTGGTTCTTAAATTAAAAATACCTTTAAGGTGATCTATATATTGCTGCATACCGCTTACAAAATCCGTATCCTTTTGACGACAATTTAATAATACATCCTCCAACCAAGGTAATACCTCCTGTCTGAAACTAATTACTTTATACCGTTCTCCCAATGCTAGTTTTATATCGTCAGGCAAACTATTTTCTGAAGGCACCTTTTCACCCCATCTTGTTAGGTATAAAACATAAATCTGATTAAATTCATATCGTTTATACTCTTTTATTTTTTCTATGTATCGTATGATTTGCCTTTCCTGATCTACAGCATGATGAATTTTGTTCTCAATAATAATAGCATAGTTTTTATCTAATATCGAAATATCAATTCGATCTTTTTCTACGAGTATTTCAGGACTTTGAGTATCTAACTTAAAGTCGATTCTTTCTAAGAATTTTTCAAAAAAAACAAATTTGCCATTCTCTTTATATTGGAGTATTCTACCCAATATTTTACTATGTGCATTTTCATTAGCTTTACTTTCATCAAGTATATTAAAATGAAAAGGAGCTTTTTCTAAAAGCACGTCCCGTTTTTCTGTATATTCATTTAGTAGACTAAAACAAAGATTAAATTCATTTATTACACTCATTTTTAAAATTTTATATGCTGTTGCTAAAATATTGAGTACGGCTTATTTTGCCCTTATCATCTCCGCTTCCTCATCGTAAACATAATTTACGATTTCACCAGAATCAATTAGAACTATTGCTTGATCAATGATAGTCAATGGGACAACAAACCATTCCCTAAGCGTATGTCTTTTCCCCTTGTCATCATATATCTTGAAGAATTTACTAGGAGTTTTCAATGCTTTTAATTTACTTCCTGCTCTTAACCTACCCGAGTATTTCCTAAAGTCATATTAAAAATTTATGGACTTGTACAATTATGAGCTAATATACAATATTCCAATTTATTATTGAGTGGGTGGACTCGATTTTTGCTAGGGGTTTGGCATATGGTTTCTGTTGTTTAATGATTATGGCTTATTGGTTGATTCGTCATGGGCTTTGGGAATGATCGATTGGTGGAGCATTAAGGAAGACAGATTATTCTTCAATCAGCTTTATACTTTGAGGATTAGTATAAATATAATTCCATCCATTGAGCTTGCCATGCTGGCCAGTTATTTGAGTTTTTTCTGCTATTTTATCAAGAATTTGTTTGTTGATCTTTTCTCCATTTTCTCCTAATAAAACAAAGTACTCGTTCTTATTCTCTGAAACTACCCTTAGTATTGGTGGTATGCCTCCAGAGATACATCTAATGGCACAGCTTTTATGAATTTTTCCTTCTCCTGGCTTCATGACTCCGAAGTAACATTTGGGGTCTAAAATTTCACCTACAAATGTTTGTAAAGCTAGGGGCTCGTTTGGGTTGGAAGAAAGTCGATCATCATTATGAAGTGTGATAAGACTATTATTCTTTTTGGTCAACTCCAATAATGTTTTTCCATCTCCCTGTATCAAGGATCCTTCTATAGTAATCTTTTTGCCATTGAGACTTTCATTTACTGCTTCGATTTGTTTTATAATCCCTTCTGCGCCATGTTTACCATATCCAACGAGTAATACATGATTTGAGCTAAGCTTTGGGTTGGTACTACTATCAATCTCTAATATAGGTGCTGGGTTATCATAATAGACGCCAGTAAGTACTGTTGATTTCCCAAGTTCAAAAATGTGATTATTAAAGTCTTTTTGTGCCCATACGATGGTTATTGCAAGTAACGGTAAACCAATAAAAATTGTCAAGATAAATCTCTTAATGTAATTTTTATTATCTCCTGGCATCTTGTCCTTCCATCCGATATAAAAAGGTTTATCGCTTCTGGTCATACTGATATTTTTGCTGGTTGAACGAATGTCCCTTCTGGATGAGGATTGGGATTTACCCATATGACATCCTCCAGAAGCCTAACATCATAGGTACTGATTTTCTCTTCAAAAGGGGGAGGAGACTGGCCGTTTTCTGGCAGGTATTGATAACCATGCCATGGACAGGTAATACAATCATCTATCACTCGACCTTCACCAATAGGGCCCATTTGGTGCTTACATACATTATTAACGGCAGACACCTTTCCGTTGTATTTGAATATGGCTATGTTTTCTGAATTTATAAATACTGGTTTCCCACAATTTTCATCCAATTCAGAAAGGGCACAGACCTCATAGAACCCGTCTTGTTTCAATTGATGTTTTTGTTGTAATCGTATCCTTTCCTTGATACCTACCAAGATATGCAATGAACCTACTGTTGCAAATCCCACAACTAGCAATACCCAATAGATCCTATTAGTTTCATATTGTAATGCACCTGTAGCTACATGAAGAATAATAAGACCATATGCAAAATACACCAACATGTGCATCGCTTTCCAGAAGCTAGGGCTTAGGTTTTTCAGCCAAAAATCATGACTGGATACAGCCATAAAAAATAGAATGATAAATGCTAGGAAACCTAAGATCTGAAAAGGAAAATCACTGATGGCTAGATAATTTTTATTGGATACAAATATGCTCACGATCGCATTAATGTCGCCTAAGGCATGAAACTGAACGATACAAAATATACTGTGTACTGCTGCAAGCAAAAACATGGATACTCCTAGATGTCTTCTATTATATAGTAGTGGTAAATATTTACTTTGTAATCGGCATAGAGGACCTATTATCAGAATGATATGAAGTAATATAAAAGCAGTAATCGCAGTACCTCGAATGATAAGCGTTTCTATAGAGATTGTGGGCTGAAAAATAAATTGCGAGGCAATATAGGTTCCTAAGAATAAGAAGATTCCAAGCCAAAGGATTTTGACATATTGTTTCTTTTGAACATTCCAGCCTACAGCTGTATAATTTAAACTCATAATTTTATAAGGGCTAGTGATATACAAATTAAGACAACCATGACCATCCACATTCTAAGATGGTATTTTCTATGTATGTATTTCATATCTAAGTTGCTTTTCTCAATTTGGCGAGTAAGAATGGCCATAAGGCTAACATGCCTGGGAAGATGATCAGTTTAAACCCAAAAGAGCTCCCAATTGTGTTCTTATCTAATATTGCCAACCCTTTCCTATAGCAATAAACAGAAAATAGCAAGCCTATACACAAATATCCTAAGCATATATACAGCAGCAATTGAATTATGGATTCCATAGGTAGTTTGATTTTATAGTATCTAATTATGAGCCAAATCATGAATTAATTATTCTGGCGTAAGAGATTCCTATTAAAATCTTCTCGATCTAAATATAACATTTTAATTTAAAGTAAAATACAAATCACAAATTATGATATACTACTACCTCTGAATTAAGACACATTACTAGTCCTACTTGTAAAACACCTAATGACTGACCGATAAACTAATCTTTATGGACCGCCACCCAGTTGGTTGAAGGAGTGTAGGGGCGTTTTGAAAAGACGCGCCTTACAGGAAGAGCGTTTCGACCCGGCCTTCCTGCTGCGCTTCGGAAGGCAAGCCCATAAACAAACACAAAACAGACAACACCCTACGGCAATTGCGCCACCCGATTCCTATGGTTCCAAATCGTACTGCGATCTGCGGCATTGCAAACACCGTCTAAATCCACATCGCCACCAATATACAGAAATGAGTTTCTTTGATTCCAGACCGCACTGCGATCTGCTGCGGTGATAGCGCCGTCGGAAGTGACATCGCCTTGCCATAAAACGCGGACACCGCCTACAGTATTGGTGGGATCAGTGCCGTGCAAACTAACCAGGCCAAAGTCGATAGTCGTAGGAACGGAGGTGAGAGGATAGGTAGCCGTGGCCATTACACCAAGGTGATTGCGATGACGAACAGCGACCAGGTAGTTGCCAGCAGTATTATCGAAGCTGACGGGGCTTACGCCATCGGTGTCTACTACACGACCATCACGTAGGAGTAATGCGGCACGGGTAGCGATAATTTGAGTATTGTCATTGGGGTCTCTTAGTTCTACGAGGATCCAATCGACAATAGGATGGGCAGTGAGGACGTTGGGATTGAGGGTTTCGGTGCCAGAGTGATGTCCTAGAGCGGTATAAGGCTCTTGTAATGGGATTAGATTGGCTGCTTTAAGGTGAAGGGTCATGTTGCCCGTTGAAGCGTTGTAAGGCCCGCCTAAATAGACTTGAGGACTCACCATAATACCACGATTATCGATTTTTACTTGATAGGTACCAGATTGATTGCATTGTACATCCCAGGTACGAATGTATAGGACTTCGCCAGGTGTTCTGCCAGTGATTTCTACAAAGGCAGTTGTGGAAGCGTCATCACAACCCAGTTCTATTAGGTTATCGTAGCAAGTACCAGCATAAACAGCCAAAGCAATCGTGTCATTCGCATTTTCAATTTGAGCAACAAAACCACCTGTGGCATCTACTGTGATTTGAAACCAGTGATCTTCGCAGCCATTAGACGTTTGATAAGAACCGCAACCAGGCGTTGGCCCCCAGGAATGAGACAGAGTTGATAAGTCAACAGGTAGGCTTTGCCCTGAGGAGATCGTTTCCGGGTTAATGACTTCATCACCAGCAGTTAGCATTTCTGTGATGAAAACACTAGGCGCAATATCTACATCGGTGTATTTCTCCCAGATCCTCAAGTACATGACTTCTCCAGGCGTTCGACAACCGATGGTGATTGTGGGGTTGTCACCTGCTAGTGCATCACCATCACAGCCGACTAGAGCGGAAGGCTCACCACAAAGACCATCAGTGGTTTCGTAAACGGCTAGCTCAATATCTCCAGCACCACCAGTCGAGGTAGCACTCACCTG
>ENA-ORXR01000823-ORXR01000823.1-marine-metagenome-genome-assembly--contig:-NODE-823-length-37450-cov-18.030824_pt1 | contig 37450 bp, 36 predicted proteins | sample MGYA00237866_ERZ511479 | MGnify/ENA metagenome assembly ERZ511479
ATCGAGAGCCTGACCGCATGAGCTATCATGTTTGTGTCGTTGAAAACCGAGGTTTTCAACTAAACGGCATGAGGGGTGTAGCGGGAGCCACAATCCATGAGGCCGGTTTGTAAAACGTCACAGCCGCAGGGTTAGCCTTTGCGTAAAACAACTTTTCTACTTTCGGTATTCCGTCGCGGAGGCCGACCCTGCGGGCAGTCCTAAATGCCCAAATTTTAGACTCCGGCAGCCCCGGTTGAAAAAAATTTTTCAACGAGATGGGCTGTGAGCCTATCCGCTTGGCTTCAAATCAACTCCCACATTGCCCCGCCCCCCTCCCTCGCCTAGAGAGAATTTATGAAATATCTTTTGCTCACCACCGCCCTCATTCTGGCAGCCTGTAAAGGGGTCGATGCCCCGCCCGCCGGTGATACGAAATCGCTAAATATCATATCAACGCCCGCGCCAAATACGGGCATGGTCGCGGCGGCAAATCCGCTGGCCACAGAAGCCGGATTGAAAGTTTTGCGCGAAGGCGGGTCGGCGGTGGACGCGGCCATTGCGGTGCAAGCCACACTAGGCCTTGTCGAGCCGCAATCGTCAGGCCTTGGCGGCGGCGCTTTTATGGTCCTCTATGATCCTAAATCCGCAAAAGTCTGGGCCTATGACGGGCGCGAGGAAGCCCCGGCCGGCGCAAGCCCCGAGATGTTCCTAGACGCCGAAACGGGAAAGCCGAGGAATTATTTTCAGCGCACGGGATCAGGCCAAGCCACGGGCACGCCAAGCGCTATCGTTATGCTCCACAAAGCGCATGAGGATTACGGCCGGATGGAATGGGGCGCGCAGCTGACGGGTTCTATTGAATTGGCCGAGGATGGCTTTCGCGTTAGCCCGCGCATGGCCGGGATGGTAACCCGTATGGCACCCTATATTTTGAAGAATGACCCAGAGGCGCGCGCCTATTTCTTCACCGATGACGGCGAGCCCATTCCCGAAGGGTTCCTGCGAGATAATCAACCTTACGCCGAAACCTTGCGCGCGATTGCGGAAAATCCGCGCGCATTGCTAGAGGGCGAGATTGCCGAAGATATTATCGCCAAAGTCAGAGCGGAGCCGTTTCCCGGGACACTGACATTGGACGACATGGCGAAATATGAGCCGCGTAAAGCCGAAGCGCTTTGCACAACGTACCGCGCGCATACGGTTTGCGGGGCGCAGCCCCCCGCCAGCGGCGGCGTGGCCGTTCAGTCCATTCTCGGCACCTTAGAAAATTTTGATATCGCCGACGCCGGTAACAGCGCCGAAGGCTGGCACCTGTTTTCCGAAGCCAGCTTTCTTGCCTATGCGGACCGCGATAAATATGTGGCGGATTCAAAGTTTGTCGATGTGCCGGTCGCGGAGATGCTCGATAAGGCATATCTCAAATCGCGCGCGGCGCTAATTCAGCCGAACACCGCGAATGATGATGTCAAAGCCGGCGATCCTGTTGCCTATGCGCGCGGCAAAGATGCCACGCCCGACACGCCCGGAACCTCGCATTTTACGGTTGTCGATAAAGACGGGCTCACCGTCTCTATGACGACGACGATTGAGGGCGCTTTTGGCAGCCAGCGTATGGTGCGCGGCTTTTTGCTCAATAATCAGCTGACTGATTTTTCGTCCTATGCAAAAGATAGCGACGGGGTGTTGATTGCGAACCGCGTTGCCCCCGGTAAACGCCCGCGCAGCTCTATGAGCCCGCATATTGTTTTTGCCCCGAGTGGCGAGTTTCTCTTCACAACGGGATCGCCCGGCGGGAATTCGATTATTGCTTATACCGCCAAGACCATTGTCGGCATGATTGATTGGGAACTGTCTCCGCAAGAAGCCATCGACTTGCCTAATGTCATCGCGCGCAATGGTACGCTTCGGCTGGAGGCGCAAAATCTGCGGGATGCGGAAACGGATGAGCTGGACCGCGGGGCGGGCGCGAAGGAGTTTGGGATGGCCGAGGACGTTGTCTCCGCGCTTGAGGCCATGGGCCATAAGGTCCGCCGGTCGGGGGGAGAGATTTCGGGACTGCATATTATCTATCGCCAAGCTGACGGAACATTGATCGGCGGGGCGGATCCGAGGCGCGAAGGCTCTGCCGAGGCGCAGTAGAGCCTAGGCCGTAAGCGGCAGCGTCAAAATAAACCGCGTGCCCGTCTCGTCCGAGGACATTAGGTTCAAGTCGCCGCCTTGGGCTTTGGCCAGCTCTTTCGAAATGGACAAGCCGAGGCCCGTCGATTTTGAATTGGCGCTATGGGCCTGCGCGCCTGAAAAGGCTTGGAAGAGATTATCTCGCGCGCGCGCCGGCAGGCCCGGCCCGGTGTCCGAAATACGGAGCTCCGCCAGGCCGTCCTGCACGTCCGCGCCGACGAGCAATCGCTGCTGCGAAGATTTGGATTCGATCATCGCCTCCGCCGCATTACGGAAAAGATTATGGAAAATACGGTAAGCATGATCGGGGTCAGTTCGGACCATCAGATCGGTCGGAACTGTGTTTCGAAATTTGGTCCCCGGGAACTGGCCAATCACATCGGCAGCGGCTTCGCCGATAATAAAGGCAATACGCGTATCTTGAATTTGCGGGTCTGCCGTTTCCGCCCGCGAATAGGCGAGAACATCCTCGGTCAAGCTAATCCCGCGCTCAACCGTTCGGGTCAGGCGTTCACCCATATCCGAAATATTTTTTTCAGAATTCATAGAAAGGCGGTCTGATATTAAAAGTGCAGAAGACAAAACATTCCGAAGGTCGTGATTAATCTTGGCAACGGCCAAGCCCAAACCGGCCAAGCGTTCGCGTTGATGGAAGGCCGCCCGCAAGGATTGTTTCACGTCTGTAAACTCGCGCTGCAATTGTCCAATTTCGTCCAAACGTTTCGACCGAGACCGAGTGAGGCGGCGGCGCTCCGGGTCTTCTCGAAAGGCTGTCATGTCTTCGGCGAGTTGCTGAACGGGCCGCATGATCATGGCCGACATCGCCCCGTAAATAAGTGCCCCTGTCACAATTGCGATGAAAAGAGAGAGCCAAAAAATGCGGATCACAAAGTCAATAAGCGCATCCCGCAATTTCGCGCGCGGAATGAGAAGATCCAAAGCATCTTGTCCATCGACCGGACTATTAGCGATAACCCGTAGGACTTCATCGCCGTCTGAAAAAATATCCTGAAACGGCGCAATGAGCGAAGGAAACCTCGGCATGTCCTGCAAATTAATTGTAATCATCTCGCCGGCATTTACAGGCGGCTCGCCCAAAACCAATTCTGTCATCCCGTTGCGCTTGGCCGCCATCAGCATCACATCGGTATCTGCGATGAACTGATTTGTCAGTGTTTCAGAGGCTTCGTAATCCGGCACACCCGTCAAAGCCAAAGCCAATAGTCCGGCTTGCTGCGTTCGCTCTTCCAGCCAATCCTGACGAAACATCGAAGCCGACGGAATAAATAGCAAAATTTCCGCCAACATCACGAAACCAATCGTGAGAAGGAGCAGCTTCGAAGAGAGCCGTCTCGATATGAACCCGTCGATCATGGTTGGTTTCTAAGCGGTGTGAATGCAAATGCCCAGCACAACTTGGTCTACTGAAACTTTGCCCAAAAGGCGGCTGATTTTCTGGCGTTTGATTTTGGCCCGAACAGCGTTTCGGTAAACAAGCTGGAACAGGCGCGCTTCACGGCTTCTGACCGCGTTGGATATGGAGAAATTATCTGCGCCAATTCTGACGCTTTCATTTTTCCCGTCATCGCGACAGATAACATATGGATCATTTCGCCGGCATAAGCGCCTACGATGGACCCTCCGAGAATCTTGCCTCTTTTGCCAACGATGATCTTCACGCCGCCCTTGGTTGACCGTTCGGCAATGCCGCGATCATTGCCATCAAATTGGAATGTTGCGACCTGAATGGCGTCCCCAAATTTCTCGCGCGCTTCTGCCTCGGACAGGCCAATGTTCGCGAGCTCAGGCTCTGTATAAACGGCGGCGGGCATGCGGCCCGTCTGGGCGGAAGAAAAACCTTTGTAGAGGGCTTGCGGCAGCAAGAAAAAATTCTTGAATAACTGTCCGGCATGGAAACCCGCGATATGGGTCAAACCCCCCATGCCTTTGGCGCAGTCGCCCGCCGCGTAAACCTTTTTATTAGACGTCCGAAGATTATCATCAACGACAATACCCCGCTTATCGAATTCGATACCCGCAGATTCCAAGTTCAAACCCTGTATCGCGGGCACGCGTCCGGCGGCAACAAGCACATGGGAGCCTTTGATAATCGTTCCGTCATCGAGTTCTGCTTCGACGCCGGATTTTGTTTTGCGAACTTCCTTGGTGTTAGCCGGCGCATGAAATTTAATGCCTTCTTCTGCCAATGCATCGACGAGGACTTGGGCATGTTCCGGTTCATTACGGCCCAGTGGCGTCGCGATATCCAGAATTGTTACCTCTGCGCCGAGACGGCGAAAGGTTTGGCCCATTTCAAGTCCAATGGGTCCCGCGCCAAAGACAATCAAATGTGACGGAAATCTATCCAAACTAAAGATGTTTTCATTTGTCGCGTAATCGACTGTATCAAGCCCCGGAATGGGAGGCGCAGATGCGCGGCTACCGACGGAGACGACAAAACGTTTTGCACGCACGCAAACGGTGTCAGACTCGACAGTATTCTCGTCGACAAATTTAGCATACTCCGTAATGACCGTTGCGCCGAGACCTTCAAATCTTTCAACGGAGTCATGCGGCGCGATTGTTGCGATAACGTCGGCGATATGGGCTTTTACAGCTTCCCAATCGACCTCGGGTTCTTGCGGTTTGATACCAAATCCAGCGCCTGATCGATGGGCCTGCGCGATCTTGCCGGCTTTCAATATCGCCTTGGAAGGAACGCAGCCATGATTGAGACAGTCCCCGCCCATTTCAGCACCCTCAAACAAAAGCACGTTGCGATCGAGCATAGCGGCGCCCGCCGCCATAGATAGGCCCGCAGACCCCGCGCCGATAATACAAAGATCGACCTCATATTCTGTTTTCGTGCTCGTCATTGGGGGTATCTCTCTCAATCTTTATCCGCGCGCCCAAATGTGGACTCGGAGCGAAAGCTATAAAGGCCTTCTCTCTAATTTATGTTGGTTCAATCTGTGAAGCTGATTTCTTAAAGAACTTTTTGTATATCGCAGGGATTAGAGCAACAAATGCTAGCGCGAAGAAGGCCGGTATCAGGTTTGATGCTGCAGAAGATACCACGGCTCCAACATCAACATCCTCGCCCGCTTTGGCCGCGTCTAACAAGATGCCCCTGAGACCGGCTCCTATCCAAGTGTAAGCGATTGTTCCCGGAATAATTCCGAGGGCGGTTGAAATAAAATAGTCCCTAAATTTTGCGCCCAAAATGGCCGGGGCTATGTTTGAAACGGCGAACGGAAAAACAGGAATGAGCCGAAGGGTGAATAGATAGGATAAGGGACTCTCATTAAATCCCGCTTCCATCTTTCCGACAAAGGGACCTGCAACGCTTTTCAAGGCCTCTCCAATAGAAGACTTAGCAGCGATGAAAAGAATGCACGCCCCAATTGTCGCACCAACAATTGTCGCGGGCGCACCAACCGTCAGGCCAAATAAAAACCCGCCGCCAATCGTCAGAGCACTGGCAGGCACCATAAAGACCGTTGCAGCAATATAAATCCCGATAAATGCCAATAGAACCATTAGGAAATTCTCTTGAACGAGATTATTTAGAAAAACCGCGTTTTTTCCCAAAGCGGTTGGAGTCAGTTGATCCTGCCACCCTTGCGAAAGCGCGAAGGCGAGTCCCAAAAGAATGACGTAGATCGGCCAGAGCTTTATCCAAATCGGTCTGGATTTAGCTTCGGGTGTTTGTTGGTCAGTCATATTGATGTCTCTCTACTCAGGCTACTTATAGCCTATTCGTTCAATGACCAATCATATTCAAAACCGTCGATTTTTGCTCCGCTTTCTATGGCTGCCAAAAGCTCGGGCCCAGCGAATTTCTTTACATGCTCAACAACGCCGGATTTCGACCCGCCGAAATCTTCCTGAAACCACTTATAGATCGAAGAGACTTCTAAATCTTTGCCATCAATCGCAACGCCGCGCGGTGAATTGATGTAATCACGCGCAGCTTGCTCGCGGTCAGCCTCCAATGTCTCGCCCGCCCAAGGCTTATCGAGCAGGTTTGGACAGCCGATGGACGCACAGTTGACCATGTAATGCACCATAGACGGGTTAGGATAGCGCTTGCGCAAAATCTCGTGCTCTATGTCGTTTAGCGTCAATGTCTTTCCATTGACCGACACAGCGTCCCTGTCCCATGGGCCAGCTGAGAAGGCACCCGATTTGATTTTGCGGATTGACGAAACCGGATAATTTTCAAGTACGACCTTTAGCGTGAGGCCATTATAGAGGTTAGCCCAATAGGCAATTTGATCTGCCTGGTTCATTGCATCCGGGTTCTGACTCGCGAGGTGGTCGGTGTAAGCTGTTATGACTTTCAACCCTCCGCTCGAATGGACGCCGGCGTAATCAAAGAGGTTCAACCCGCCCTCACCGCGTGATATTCGCTTTTGAAGCAAGGCCGCATAGGCCTCGACCGGAGCCGCTTGCGTCTCAGCAGAGGGCGGCGCGGCTTCAGGTTCTGACTGCGCGACTTGTATCGTCGCAGGTTCAGGGGCGATGTTTCGGGTTGGCGCAACCGTGTCGACAGCCAAGCCGGGCACTTCAAGCTCAACGCTCGGCGCGGCAAACTGCTCCGGCGTTTGAATGGCCATCGCGACTTCGGCCGTCTGTGAGGCTTCGTCCCCGCAATCGGAAGCCGCCATTGCGATGTCAGGGAATGTGAGAGCCGTTGCGATGAGTAATAAATAACGCATTGTAAAAAGTACCTCTATAATGAGCCAGTCACGCGCTCAGTTGGATGATTTGAAAGCCTGTTAAGCGGTGCAACGCTAAAAGTCAGTGAACTCTTGCCTCACACAGCGTCACATTTTTGTGCTTTCGGGCTGAGAGCTAAATTTCGAACGATTATGCCGCCACGTCTTGACAGTCGGAGCGCGCGCGCGTAGGTCGCGGCGCTTGAGATACCCAGCCTACCTGACACTTTAGTTTATGGGCTGAACTGACAAAGAGACTTACGATGAAACGTACATTTCAACCTTCAAACCTCGTTCGTGCCCGTCGCCACGGTTTCCGTGCTCGCATGGCAACGAAAAATGGCCGTGCAATTCTAGCGCGCCGCCGCGCTAAAGGTCGCAAGCGCCTGTCTGCATAGCCTGTCTGCATAACCAGTCTGTCAGGGCAAATGCGCGGTGAATGCCGCTAATCAGAACATGAATATTGAACTCGGGGTGTTGAAGAAACGCTCCGAGTTTTTATATGTTCGAGACGGGTTTTATTCTGCAAAGGGCGGTGTCGTCGTTCAAATGCGGGAAAACACTTCCCGTTCCGGCATTGGAATGGGATTTACAGCGACAAAGAAGATTGGAAATGCCGTTACACGCAACCGAGCCAAACGCCGATTAAGAGACGCTGCACGGGCTTTATTACCCGAGTTAGGCCTTCCCGGTCACGACTATGTGCTGATAGCACGCAATTCCACGACTGCACGCAATTGGTCAGACTTGCTTGACGACACGCGTAAAGCCCTCATAACCCTCTCTCACCGGACATCCGGTGCTAAAGGGCCTCATAAACAAAATTCCAAGAGCTAATCGGCATGAATGAACAGAAAAATCTAATCTGGGCCATGATACTCTCGGCTATTGTCGTGTTGCTCTATTTTACCTTTATCGAAGGTCCTACAACGCAAAAGGCCCGTTTGGACGCGCAAGCTGAGGTGGACCGTGCCAGAGCGGAGCAAGAAGCAGAACAAGGCACACTGCCCGTTGCAGAACCAAAATCGCGAGAAGAATTGATCGCGCAGGGCGAAGCCACACGAATCAAAATCGATACGCCATCTTTGACTGGGTCTTTCCTAACGACCGGCTCTCGCGTTGATGATTTGGCGCTGAAAAATTATAATGCAACTTTGGACGCCGAAGATGGCTTGGTACAATTGCTTAATCCTGAAGGCGGAGAACGCGCCGCTTACATTGCTGACAACTGGACTGCCGTGGACGGCGGCTCCGGCACATCATCTGAATGGACGATAACGGCCGGCGAGATCATCACGCCGTCGACTCCGGTACTTTTAGAAAAACAAGTTGGGCCAATTCGTATTCAACGCGAACTAAGCGTCGATGATAAGTATCTTATTACTCTTACAGACAAACTCACGAATACAGGATCAAGCGAGACAAGTATTGAACGCAAGGGTGTCGCACGCCAAGTCGGGCTCCCTGATGACTTGACCAATTTCTTTATCATCCAAGAAGGTCCGATTTCTGTCGTCGACGGAAAGTACCACGAGCAGAAATACAAGAAATTGAAAAAGAAGGGCGGCTATACCGTAAGCGGCGCCGGCGGTTGGGTCGGTTTGACCGATAAGTATTGGCTACAGGCAGCGATCGCGCCTCAAGGCACGTTAATCGAAGCGGATTACGATTTTAAATTCATCAATAATGCCGAAGTTTATGAAACATCCTATACGACGACATCCGTCACCATAACGCCCGGCGCGACCATCGAATCCATCGGCTACATGATGGCGGCACCGAAAGATTATGACATGCTAAATGCCTATGAGGCGAACGGCATAAATGATCTGACGAATGCTATCGGCTGGGGGAAAATGAAAATCCTCGTTAAGCCCATCAGTCGATCTTTGTCTTGGCTGGGTGATAAGCTTGGGAGTCTCGGCCTCGGGATTTTAGCCCTCACACTCATTATCAAGCTTCTGATGTATCCGCTTTATTCAAAGCAATATGCGTCTCAGGCGAAGATGAAAAAAGTCCAGCCCATGATGAAGAAGCTTCAAGAGCGTTATAAAGATGACCGCATGAAGCTGCAGCAAGAAATGATGGCGCTTTACAAGAAAGAAGGCGCAAACCCGGCCGCCGGTTGCTTGCCCATCATCCCGACCATCTTCGTCTTCTTCGCGCTTTATAAAGCGGTGTTTATCAACATCGACCTGCGTCATGAGAGCTTCTTAGGTTATGTCCAGGATCTCTCTGCGCGCGATCCGCTTTCCATCATTAACGGCTTTGGAATTTTTCCATGGTCAGGGATGCCGGAATGGTTACCTGCGGTCCTTACAATCGGCCCGCTTGCTATCCTTTATGGGGCCTCCATGAGCTTGATGTACACGCTGCAACCCGCACCAACTATGGGCGCAAGTGACCAGGCGCAACTTCAAGCCAAAATTTTCAAATGGATGCCTTGGATGTTCATGTTCATTCTTGCGGGCTTCCCGGCGGGATTGCTGATTTATTGGATTTGGAACAACATTCTGTCTTTCGCGCAGCAATATCACATCACCAAGAAAAATGGTGTAGACACGTCTATTGATAAGTTCTTTCGAAAAATTTCAGGACGGCCTGAACCTATAGCTGAAGGCGAGGCCGTCGTGGTTGAACCAAACGCCGTGAAGAAGAAGAAAAAGCCAAAGTCGAAAAAATGAACACGCCGGAAAAGGCACCGCTAGCGACAACACCTGAGTTTACAAGCGCGCAGATTGAGGAGGGCCGCCTTCTTTTCGCGCGCGACGTGACGTTCATGCTGTCGGTCGTGAATCTCGATTCACTGCCATCGCCTGACCGTCCGGAGGTTTGCTTCGCTGGCCGGTCAAATGTCGGCAAATCCTCGCTCATAAACGCCCTAACGAACCGCAAAGGTTTGGCGCGGGCGTCAAATACTCCAGGCCGAACGCGGGAGTTAAACTATTTCAACGTCGACGATCGATTGAACCTCGTAGACCTTCCCGGATACGGCTATGCGAAAGCCCCGAAAACTCAAATTTCAAACTGGACAAAATTGACGCGGTCTTTTCTACGCGGACGCGCGGGATTACGCCGTGTCTTTTTACTGATCGATAGCCGCCATGGTATAAAACCCACGGACATTGAACTTATGGAAATGCTCGATGATGCCGCTGTTACCTATCAACTCGTTTTGACCAAGGTAGATAAGATCAAGCGGGGAGAACTTGACAAGGTCATGCGCCGTACATCAAGAACTATCGGAAAACGCCCTGCTGCGCATCCGGAGCTCATGGTTACATCCTCTGAAAAGAAAGCAGGGCTTGACGATCTGAGAGCTGAAATCGCGACCTTGGCGCTGCCGCCTGTTGGGATATAAGACGTTATGCAACGCCGTAAAAACGAATCAGGTTGGACAAGCGCGAAAGTTTTGTCAGAGGCCCTGCCCTTCATTCAACGTCACACAGGCCGCTGGATTGTCATAAAATTTGGTGGAAATGCGATGGGCAGCGCAGAGCTGACTGCAGAATTTGCCAGGGACATTGTCCTGCTGCGCCAATGCGGGCTGCGTCCGGTTGTTGTGCATGGCGGCGGGCCGCAAATCGGAACAATGCTGGATCGCTTGCAGATTAAAACAGAATTCAAAGACGGGCTGCGTGTCTCTGATATGGAGACTGTGGGCGTTGCCGAAATGGTTCTCTCCGGCGCTATCAACAAATCGATTGTCAGTGCCATTAACGTCGCGGGCGGTAAAGCCGTCGGTATTTCGGGACGAGACGCGAGACTGATAACTGCAAAAGCCGTGAATGCAGATTTGGGCTTTACAGGTGAGCCGGTCGGCACGGACGTATCGCTCATCGAAACTCTAGCCAATGCAGACGCAGGTTTTATTCCGGTCATTTCCCCCATCAGCGCCGATCCCGAGGGTCATGGGTATAACATCAACGCTGATACCGCCGCCGGCGTTATTGCGTCCGCCTTAGGCGCAAGCCGTTTGATGCTGCTGACCGACATTGAAGGTGTAATGGATAACGAAGGGAATTTATTAACGGACTTATCGGGCGACGAAGCGCGTGGATTAATTTCTAGCGGAACGGCCAAAGGCGGTATGATTCCGAAACTAACCACAGCGATTTATGCCGTTGAGAATGGTGTAGAAGCCGTCGTTATTTTGGACGGGCGGCGTGCACATGGCCTCCTGGTCGAGCTTTTTACCGATATGGGCGCAGGGACATTAATCAGGTGATGCGGTCTTTCCTCATAGGCGCGTTTTTCTGCCTCTTTGCCGGCAACGTGTTCGCCCAAACAAATATATCTACGTCCGGCCAAAATTCGGCTTCTTCGAGTTCAGCTCAAAACTGGGATATTTGCAACGAGACAAGCTATGTTCTGCGCTTTGCGTCTGCATTTATAAGACAAGACCGGATGCAAGCCGCCGGGTGGACGACATTACAGCCCGGCGCATGCTCAGCCGTCGCGACGCCGCAAGGTAGCCCGCGCTTTCTTTTTGCCGAAAGCTTACCCATTCACCGGGGCGGCGTAAGAGAATGGAAGGGCCAAGTTAAACTCTGCGCTTCAGAGGCAGATTTTTCATCTGATACCTCCGATGACTGCCGCCTCAAGAATTTGGACACGAGAACTTATTTCGCAGTCGACCCGGCGGAAGCCAGAACGGCCTTTATAGAGCCCGGCGATTTCGGGCCCAGTGCTGAAATAGCGGGGCTTCAACGTCTTCTGAAAGATGCCGGCTACACAATCACTCGTGTCGACGGCTTATCAGGGCGGCGTACTCTGCGTACGATCAAAGAAGCCAAATCAGACCTCAAGTTAGAGTCTTCCGCGACAAACCAAGAATTATTAGCTGCCTTACTTCCTGCCGCAGAGACATCGAGAGCCTCTATCGGGATGGATATCTGTAATGATAGTACAAATAAAATTTTCAGCGCTATCGCCATTCAACAGGGGGGGAATTGGACGTCGCGCGGATGGTGGCCCGTTGAAGTCGGGGCTTGTATCAAGCCGTATGACAATAGCCTCATCGGTACGCAGGCGCATGTCTTCGCGCTGCAAGAAGCGAAAGATGATGCGGGTCAGTCGCTTCCGGATCTACGGCTTCGTTCAGAAATTGTGACGCCTGCTCCTTTCTGTATTGCTGAATCTCGTTTTGCGGCGCTTGGCCGTGAGAACTGCCTCGAAAAAGGGTATGCCGTCGTAGATTTTCGTCCCGTCCCATCTGATGTGGACGGCCAGATCATTCGCCTGTCAGATGCAGATTTCGCCAAAACCAGCGGCGATGGCTTGCGACGCTAACGCGTTGCGCTAAAGCCGCGTCATGTCTCAAAACCCTATTTCTACTGAGCTCTCGCACATAGAGAGCTGGATATTTGATCTGGATAATACGCTCTATCCCGCAGATGTTGAATTTTTCAATCAGATCGTGGTCAAAATAGAAAAATATGTCTCGCGCTATCTGTCTCTCGAATCGGAAGCAGCACTGCATTTGCAAAAAGAATATCTAACCGAATATGGGACGACGCTCTCGGGGATGATGGCCGTTCACGGCATGGATCCTGCTCCCTTTCTTGACTACGTGCATGATGTAGATTTAAATTTCTTGGAGCCGAATCCGGCCTTGCGCGAAAATATCGCCGCCCTTTCCGGCAAAAAATACATATTTACCAACGGGTCCAAAGCCCATGCCCGCAATGTCGGCACGCACCTCAACCTTTTTGACCTATTTGACGGGCATTTTGGTGTTGAGGATACAGGGTACATTCCCAAACCCAAGCGTCATGCCTATGACGTCTTTCTGGATGTCTTCGAGGTTGACCCTACCAAAGCCATATTTTTTGAAGATAATCTGCGCAATTTGGAGGTTCCAAAGCAGCTCGGCATGAAAACCGTTCTCGTCGTGTCCAACGAGGATTGGAGTCACGAACCCGAGGCCGCGAGACCCTCCAACGGGGTAAATACGCCCGGTTTTGTAGATTACGTTACGAGTGACCTGGCCGGTTGGCTGGACAACATGCGGCCCGCAAAGACCTAACACCAAAATGAATGGCGGCCGGGATGCGTCATCCTGCGCCTTGACGATTATCCTTCCCTAACCCACATATCGGTTATGACAGACCGAACTAAACCTGCCATTGCGATAAATGTGAACGCTGTGAAATGTCCGCGGTGCAACACCGCTCAACCCAAGTTCCGCATGCCGAGATCCTTTCGCCAGTTTTTCTTTGGCGGTTGGACCTGCGAGCGATGCAATACGGAAATGGACAGTTTTGGACGTCCCGTTTTTCGCCACTAAAGCGTTTAAGCTTAGGTCTTCACCTTGACCCTTATGCCCCCTGCCCTTATCTGCTCTTCATGTCTATCCGACCCATATTGACCGTCCCTAATCCTATCCTAAAACAGGTTTCCAAACCTGTCGACAAGGTTACGGATGAGACTCGAAAGCTCATGGATGACATGCTGGAGACGATGTATGACGCGCCGGGTATCGGACTGGCCGCCATACAAATCGGCGAGCCCGTAAATGTCATTGTTATGGATTTGGCACGGGAGGGTGAAAAGCCGCAACCCAAATTTTTCGTCAATCCTGAGATCTTAGAATCCGTGGAGGACACACTTCCTTATCAAGAAGGATGCTTGTCTATTCCTGATGTTTTTGAAGAAATTGACCGGCCGGAGCGTGTGCAGATTACCTATTTGAACTATGAAGGCGAGCGCGTAACAGAATGGGCAGAAGGCCTTTACGCCGTTTGTATCCAGCACGAAATGGACCATCTCAAAGGCGTTGTCTTCATCGACTATCTCTCGAGACTTAAGCGTAATCGAGCCGTGAAAAAGGTTCAAAAAGCGGAACGACTGAAGACAGCTGTATAGTGACCGATGAGATTACAAACTCTATCTTGCTCTGCTGCATCTTCCTAACCGTGCAAGCGCAAGTCTATATGCTAATGGGTATTTCATTTCCAACCGCAATGGAGAGCTTAGTTTTTCGCGGCTGTCTCGGATAACATAAGCAAGGCCAATGACCCTCAATATCGTTTTCATGGGCACACCTGATTTTGCTGTGCCGTCTCTCGCCGAGATAATATCTTCGGGCCATAATGTTCTGCGTGTTTACACCCAACCGCCGCGCCGGTCGGGCCGAGGCAAACACGTCACTAAATCGCCCGTACATCAATTCGCGGAGTTGATGGGTCTGCCTGTTGCGACGCCAGAAAGTTTCCGAAGATCAAAAGTCATTGACGGGCTGGAGGAATTGAACGCCGATGTGGCCTGTGTCGTGGCCTATGGCCAAATATTGCCGCAGCGTGCCTTGGACGCCCCGAGCTATGGCTGCCTGAACCTACATGGTTCATTGCTGCCACGTTGGCGCGGCGCGGCACCTGTACAGCGCGCGATCATGGCAGGCGACGCCCAAACCGGCGTGCAAATCATGCAAATGGCAAAAGGCTTAGATACGGGCGATATCCTCCTCTCCGAAACCACCGATATTCTACCGACTGACACAGCCGAAACTTTATCCAGACGCTTATCTCAACTCGGCGCGCAGATGTGGCCCCGGGCTTTAGGCGCGGTGGAGCGCGAAGCTCTGACCCCAACGCCGCAGTCAGGAGAGCCGACCTACGCGCATAAAATCGATAAATCTGAAGCACGGCTTGACTGGAGCCTCCCGGCGCGCAATCTTGAGGCGTATATACGTGGCCTCTCCCCGTTTCCCGGGGCTTGGTGCGAGATCAACGGCCGCCGCGTGAAGGTTCACTTAGCAAAAGTCGTTGAAGGGCAAGGCGACCCGGGCGAAGTTTTAGACGATCGCTTGACCCTCGCCTGTGGTGAAAGCGCGATACGGCTGCTTTCCGTGCAGCCCGCCGGGAAATCCCGGATGAGTGTAGATGATTTCCTGAGGGGTACAGACATCCCTGCCGGAACAATATTGGATTAAAGAGAGATAGTATGAGCATCCATGAAGAAATATATGAAGGACATTTGATCCGCGCGAATGCCACGGCCGCCATGGTTTTTCTGGACGGCTCCAAAGATCTTGAAACCAAATTTCGGGCCATGGATTTGGAAGATGCAATATCAAAATCCAAAGCTTGGATTGATGAAAAACTGGGCGGACGGAAAACAGGCCGCAGAGCTGAAAATATTGGTACGGTCGAGGGCTATACTGAAGCCTTTAAAGTCATCAAATTCAGCAAAGCGCGGCGACTTATGCTTGTCTCCCACAGCAGGGCGGATGATCGCAAAATGACGCCGACTGAGCTCGCCCATGCTGCAGGTTGGAAGACGCAGAACTCTGCAACAATGCATTACAGCAAATTGGGCAAAGAAGTCGCTGAACGCCTTGGTTTGAAAGTCGATGGCACGGATAAAGCGGCTTGGACGTCAGCCCTCGCAACCATCGACCCCGAAACCGATGCCTTGCAAATGCACGAAGAAGTCGCTGAAGCCTTGGACCGTTTGAGCATTGGTTAGCTTCAGCTGAGGGGCAGCGGCTGCGCCGCCATCCCGACATAAGGCTTGTCTGTCATGTCCCGTTACAAACTGACGATTGAATATGATGGCGGCCCTTTTCAGGGCTGGCAGAAGCAAGATCATGCACCGACGGTGCAAGGCGCAATTGAAACAGCCGCTGAAAAATTAAACGGAGCCGCGACGACGGTTTATGGATCAGGCCGTACCGACAGCGGCGTGCATGCGCTTGCGCAAATTGCTCATGTTGATTTCGATAAAAAGCTGCGCGCGGACCAAGTGCGCGATGCGCTGAACTTTCATCTCGGCGAGCATCCGATTTCTGTTCTCGCAGCGGAAAAAGCAGATGATGAGTTTCACGCCCGCTTTGACGCCATTGAGCGCCGCTATCTTTACCGAATCGTCGACCGTCGCCCGCGTTTGGCATTGGACCGCGGCCGTGTTTGGCGCATTCCGGTTCGGCTAGACGCAGATGCGATGCATGAGGCTGCGCAGGTCCTTGTCGGCCAGCATGATTTCACAACCTTTCGCGATGGGCAATGCCAAGCCAAAAGCCCGGTCAAAACATTGGATGAAGTTACAGTTCTCCGCGCGGGTCACGAAATCCATTTGACGTTTCGCGCCCGTTCCTTCCTGCATAAGCAAGTCCGCAGCTTTGCTGGCAGCCTTGTCGAAGTCGGCCTGGGAAAATGGGACGCAGAAGATATGCAGGCGGCGCTAGAGTCGAGGGACAGGACTCGATGTGGTCCTGTGGCCTCGCCGGACGGGCTATATTTGGTTCAGGTTATCTACTGATCGCGAGCTGAACGAATGTCATCCCAACGGCAACGATGACGCAGCCAATTAAAATAGCCGATCCCAAATTAAACCCGACTACCTTTTGCGCAAGGCGAATATCGGCTGCGAGCAACCCGAGATAGGCAGCGAACAAAACTCCGTTTGCCAAGACAAATGGAAGCGCGCCTAACGCGACAAGTGTAAAAACCAATCCGAGTAGACAAGAAAATCCAAAAACCGTCCAATTCCGCGTAATCGTCCACGGTCTAAACCTGTCCATCTTTTCAAATATCATCGCCGCAAGATACGCAATCGCCGGGAATGAAAAGAGCCAAATGCTCACAATTAAAATATAAGCGACAGCATTCGGCAGGATCAGCTCTTGATCTAAAAGACGGGCGCGTTCGGTTTGAATACCACGGACAACCATCCATAGCGGCGCGAGGCTGACAGCCAGGACAACGAAAGAGCTTTTCAATCCCTTACGGGATAAATCGAAATAACGTTCCCAATTCGGCCATGTGCCAAGTACAGCGAAAAGGCCCAAAATGGATTGTACCGGGTTCATGTCAATTTAGGCAGCAGGCTTGGCAGGTTCAGGCAGCGCGCAGAAAATGCCTGTCGGGCCGTGCATGCAATAGCCTTGGGGGTTTTTCGCAAGATACTGCTGATGGTAATCTTCGGCGGCGTGGTAAGTGTCGGGCGCGGAACGCAGCTCCGTCGTGATAGGCCGGCCATAGGCTTCGGCATAGCGTGCAATCGCGGCCTTGGATTTTGCCATTTGATCTTCAGAATATGTATAAATCGCGGACCGGTACTGGGGGCCAACATCATTACCTTGGCGGTTACCTTGCGTGGGGTCATGATGCTCGAAAAACACCTTCAGTATTTCTTCAAAGCTAATGATCGCAGGATCGTAAACAACATGACACATTTCGGCATGTCCCGTTTTTCCTGTGCAGACCAAGCGATAATCCGGTTTTGGCGTCTGGCCACCGGAATAGCCGACACTCGTGACATGCACACCATCTAGCTTCCAGAGAATACGCTCAGCGCCCCAAAAACATCCAAAGCCTAATTGAATTTGCTCCATTCCGTCTGGGATGGCGTCAAACATCAGCTGACCATTCACAAAATGCTTGCGGCCTTCACAAAGGCTCAAATCCATGCGGCTCATAATCTCAGTCCATTATCTGTTTTAACGCATCGCCCAATAATTTCACATATCTCGCGACGCCGGCTTGATGACGGATGTGGTCCTGCCGTATTTCAATTGCAAGATGCGGCAAAGCGCGCGGGGCAACGTGAAAGTCAATGGAGTGATTTAAATCATAGGCGGAGTAAGGCTCGTTGATGCCGACAGATAATTTTGGCGCGAGACGGTAAATGGCATCTTTGAAATCCTGGGCCGTCGCTTCGTCATGTTTGACCAAAAGACCGAGGTCCAAATCACGCTTTTCGCCTAAATCAGGTTTAGGCGTAAATGAATGAACAGATACAATAAGCGGGGAAGTCTGCGCATTGATTTGCCGGGATAAAGCGGCATGATATGGGCCGTATAAGGTATCTATCCGCTCTTTACGGGCCTCGGCACTCAAGTTTTGATTGCCAAGAATTATCGTTCCGTCAGAACTGTCGGGCACGAGGCTCTCCATTCGCTTAGATCGGTTTGGATCGATCAGCAGGCGGGAAAATCCCGCCACAATGCCGCCGCAGCCAAAACGGTTGCAGAGCCCGCGAATAACGTCCTCGGTTCCAATATCCCAAGCGATGTGCCGCGTCAGGTCGTCACCGGATAACCCCAGATCCGCATAGCGGCTGGGTATATGACGCGAGGCGTGATCCCCGAAAAGAAAGAGCGGCGCATCGGACGCAGCGGGAATAATATGGAAGGGATCTGACATGAGCGCGCCTGATAACAGGTTTTGTTAGAAGGTGTGAGGACTTTGTTATACCCACGCTGCCTTTCAATATTTTATCCATATTCATTCTGAAGATCGCGCTTTTCGTTTTTTACCTTAAACGTGAAACACGTTTTTTCACGGGAGTGCAGAAAAACAGATTTCAAACACTAAAGAATCACATTGCCGGCGATTTGTCTTTTTCCTTGCCTGTCTACCGTTCGTCGGTAACAAACTATCATGCGTTTTTTTAAGACTCCAATTTCCTCGTCTCAAACTCTTCTGCAAAAAGCCAGTCGAAGAGACGTTCTTGCACTGGGAGGCGCAGCGGCCATGCTTACCGCCTGTGGAGATCAGTCAGGAGACGCCGCGCGAAATATTTACACGGCAGAGTCTCAACCTGATGGCTATCCCAGCACAGAAGCTATAAAAGCTATGGGGGCCTATCTTCGCGAAAAAAGCGGCGGGCGAATTGGTGTTAAGCTTTATCCTGGCGGGCAACTTGGCTCTGAAGGGAGCACACTGGAAATCGCGATGTTTGGCGGGCTCGATATGACCCGTACATTTAGTGCCGCGCTAAACAATATCGCCCCTCTGACAAAACTCTTTAGCTTGCCGTTTCTTTTTCGGTCAACGGCGCATCAAAGGCGTGTTATCGATAGCGAGCTGGGCAATACAATCATGCGCTCACTCGAAGACTTTAACCTTAGAGGATTGGCCATATACGACACAGGCGGGCGAGGTTTTTACACCACGTCTCGTCCGATCCCAGATCCGGACGCGCTAACCGGGCAGAAAATCCGTGTCCCGAATTCAGATATTTTTCTCGACACAATTGGCGCGCTGGGCGCAAATCCAACGCCTATGAATTTCAGCGAGGTCTATCAGGGTCTCGTACAAAAGGTGATTGACGGGGCCGAAAATAATTGGCCCGCCTATATCGCGACGCGCCATTATGAGGTGGCCCCTTATTTTTCTGAAACCGGGCATTTCAGGACACCGGATATGTTAATTATGAGCCTGCGCAGCTGGCAAAGTTTCTCCGGTGAAGATCAAGCGCTCATTCAAGAGGCCGCCCGTCATTCGATGCAGGTCATGCGTAGCCTATGGGATGCGAGTGTTAGCGAAGCCAAGCAGACCCTATTGAAGAGCGGCGGCGAGATATTATCAAATATTGACGCGCAACCTTTCCGAGACCGTATGTCGCCGATCTATGAGAAATTTGTCTCGCCTGAACTGCAGCCCCTGTTGACCAAAATTGATCAGATGGCGGAGGACTAAACATGAAATATTTTCTCAACTTACTCAGCCGTATATCCTTAGTGATAAGCGCCTCCAGCCTCGTTCTTATGACAGCGATTATTTCCTACCAAGTCATTACACGCTATTTTTTCAACGACAGTCCCGCATGGTCAGAACAATTATCTCGCGTCTTACTGGGTTACCTCGTATTTTTCGGTGCAGCCGTCGGCGTGCATGAGCGCTTTCACATTCGTATTGATGCTCTGCGTGATGCAGTCCCCGCGAAGGTAGGAAAGAGCTTTGATCTTATCGCAAATTTGGCAGTGATTATTGCAGGTGTCGTGATGGTGATCGCCGGCTTCCAACTGACTACAACCCTTTGGCCGTTTGACATCCCTTCGCTAGGCCTACCGCGCGGATTAGCATTACTGCCCATCCCCGTCTCCGGCGTACTCATCGTTTTATTTGGTAGTGCGCAACTCATTGAAGAAGCGAATACCTCACTGCCGCAAAAGGCGGACTAGTCATGGAACTTATCGTACTCCTTCTCTCTCTTTTAGGGCTGCTTGCTATTCGCGTCCCCGTGGCCTTTTCCCTGCTCATTTCGTCAATGATTGTTTTTGCCCTTCTGGGCCTCAACCCGCTCATCGCCGTGCAGCGTCTATCTGCAGGCATTGATGTCTTCACGCTAATGGCCATCCCATTTTTTATCTTCGCCGGGGATTTGATGACACAAACCGGAATCGCCGCAAGGCTAATTAAAGTGGCCGAAGGTATGTTTGGCCGCGTCCGCGGCGGGTTGGGTCATGTCAATGTCGGCGCATCTATGCTGTTTGGTGCCATCTCGGGTTCTGCGGTCGCCAGTGTTTCAGCCATTGGGAGCACGATGATACCGATCATGGAAGAAAAAGGCTATGATCGTAGCTTCGCCGTTAACGTGACATCATCCGCAGCGGTGCTGGGATTAATTATCCCACCAAGCCACAATATGATTATTTATGCCGCCGCCGCCGCTGTCTCGATATCCATTGGAGACCTGTTCATTGCCGGAATCTTGCCGGGCATTTTATGCGGGCTGGCGCTGATGGTGACGGTCTCTGTTATCGCGGCACGTAAGGGCTATCCGAAAGGGGTCTTCCCGGGTTTTCGGGCTCTGCTATATTCAGCCATTAGCGCACTACCCGGCCTTATGACGGCCGTTATTATTGTCGTTGGTATTTTGGGCGGCGTATTTACGCCGACTGAAAGCTCTGCCGTGGCAATTGTGTATACGCTTATTATTGGCATCTTCTTTTACCGCTCGTTGGGCCTGAAAGAATTTAAAGCGGCTGTCGTTAATTCAGCCCGAACCACGGCTATGATTATGCTCATTATCGGCGCGGCGGCAGCGTTTGGGTGGCTCTTGGCCTTGCTGGAAGCCCCTGCGATGATGTCGGATCTGATTTTGGGAATGACGGACTCGCCATTCCTTATCCTTTTGATGGTCTTGGCCTGCCTGCTCGTGTTGGGCACCTTTATGGACATGGCGCCGCTTATCATTATTGTGACCCCCATCTTCCTACCGGTTGTTCAAACGATCGGAGTCGACCCGGTTCATTTTGGAATTATCATGATGCTCGCGCTCGGCATTGGAACCATTACGCCGCCTGTCGGGACAGTTTTATTCGTCGGGGCTGCTGTCGGAAAAATCCGCGTTGAGGATACAATCAAATCGATGTGGCCGTTCTACCTGGCGCTCATTACCTGCTTGCTCGTGATAGCATATGTTCCGGTGATATCGCTCTTGCTCGTTCAGTAAAGGCTTAAACTGCTCTAGGAGCGATAAATTATCGCGCCAACCAGCCACCATCGACGGGCAATGTTATGCCGTGAACGTAATCCGCAGCCGCAGAGGCTAAGAACACAACAGCGCCGCCGAGTTCTTCCGGCTTACCCCAATGGCCTGCGGGGATACGCCCGAGAATGGCGCTGTTACGAACTTCATCGGCCTGCAGCGCAGCCGTATTATTTGTTGCAAAATAGCCGGGCGCAATCGCATTCGCATTGATGCCGTGTCCGGCCCATTCATTCGCCATAAGACGGGTCAGTCCCATCACGCCGGATTTGGAGGCCGTGTAGGACGCAACTCGAATGCCGCCTTGGAAGGATAGCATGGATGCTATGTTGATTATCTTCCCGCCGGATTTGCGCCCGACGCAATGTTTGACAAAAGCCTGTGACAAAAAGAACAGGTTTTTGAGATTAACGTCCATGACGTCATCCCAATCTGACTCGCTGAAATCGACGGCATCATTTCGTCTAATAATGCCAGCATTATTCACGAGAATATCAATTGTGCCCGCCGCGCTAACGGCCTTTGTAAAGGCCTGCCGGACTTGATCTGTTTGCTGTAAATTCGCGCGAATATCATAAATCTTTCGACCCAATGCCGTTATCTTCTCGGCAGTTTCCGTTGGGGCCGACCGCCCAACCAAAACGACATCTGCCCCGGCTTCGGCCAAAGCAATCGCCATAGCTTGGCCCAGACCGGTATTAGCTCCCGTAACAAGCGCTGTTTTTTGTGACAAATCGAAAACGTTAGACATATTGAATTAAGCCAGTTGACAAATATCGCAGACGGATAGGTCGGTGTAATCGAGGTTCTCGCCAGCCATCGCCCAAATGAAATTATAATTCGTTGTGCCCGAGCCCATATGGATTGACCAAGGCGGTGAAATCACCGCTTCCCGGTCTTCCATAACGATGTGGCGAATTTTATCCTCTTCGCCCATGAAGTGGAACACGCGATCGGCATCGCCAATATTATAGTAGAAATATATCTCTGAGCGGCGGTCATGCAAATGCGGCGGCATTGTATTCCACACACTTCCCACTTTAAGTTCCGTCATGCCGACAAGTAATGAGCAGCTCTCGCAAATTCCGGGAATGATATATTGATAGATAACACGCTCGTTCGACGCCTCTTTGGAGCCGCGCTCCAAAGGCTTGGCCATATCGACGGTTATTTTTTTCAGTGGAAGGGCTTTATGAGCCGCCGCGCTGACGAGATAAAATTCGACGGGGTCTTTGTCATCTTTTGACGCGAAAGAAACGTCCTCGCTGCCCATTGGAACATAGAGCGCTTCCTTAGGCGCAAGCTCTACGATCTCTCCATCGACCGTCACGGTGCCGTGAGCGTCAGACACGTTGAAAACACCCAGCTCACGGCGAAAGAGCAGTGTCTTGCCAGACATTGATTCCGGCTCACTATGTTTCGGTAGAGCAACCGGACCGGACATCGGACGACAACCACCAATAATCATACGCTCATTGTGAGAATAAGCCATGTTCACGGCGGAATCTTCGAAGAGGCCCTGAACCAGATATCTGTCTTTCAAATCCTGATTAGAGGCATTTTCCATCATATCGGGATGCGTTGCTTGAAAGGTTTTTGTAAACATAACGGGGCCTCTTTCGGGTAATAAAAACAGATAGTGGAAACACGCGGCGTTCGCTCGAGACGACCTTAAGGCTATATAAGAACAGAGCAAGGCATGACAGATGGATATGCCATTTTTCTGGGCTACACAATCAGGTGCTCGGCTTAGATCGAGCAGCCAAATTTTGACATCTTAGCATTTTTGAACGTAGGCTCATTTTTATGATAAATCGAAAATCCCCAATGAATTTGAATATAGTGCTATTTTGGCTTTTAGGCGGCACCGCCTCTCTCGCCATGCCGGATGTTTCTTTCGCGCAGTCTGAATCAAAAGAAACGACGTTTATGCTTCCCCTAGGCGTTTTAACGGATGACGCGAAAAACGCTCCTTTCATGCCTGATTTTTCCTACGCTGGTTATGGCTATGGCCTGAAGGACATTCCCGATTTCAAAGACGCAAAGACGTTGGATGCTACAAAATATGGCGTTATCCCAAATGATAAAAAAGACGACTCCGAAGCCGTGTTGAAGGCTCTAGAGGCGGCACAGTCAATATCTGGTGACGTGATCATACAGTTCCCGGCCGGGCGCATCGAGATATCAGAGATTATTCCCATTACGCGTTCCAATATGGTCCTGAGAGGGTCCGGTGAGGGCGAAAGGGGAACTGAATTTCATATGCCGCGTCCCTTATCTATGGTCGACACCAAAGGTAAGTTTGACGAGATTCACGAATATCTCATCCGGTTCAACAAGGTGCAACGAGAGCCGGCTCGGAACATAGAGCTTCAATTTTCTGACTTTAGTTGGACAGGTGGGTTTTTCTGGATTGGACCGGAAGACTACAGAGCCGCCGCTTATCTCGAGGAATTAGATAAGCCCGACAAAGTTCTGTCGGAAGGCGTTGGTGGTGAACGCGGCGAAAGAACACTGACTGTTTCAAATGGGGAAGGCCTCACAAAAGGGGATGACATTGAGCTCGTTTGGTATTCCCGAGACGGAAAAGACGGAGGTATCATTAAAACGCTTTATGGTGACACAGATCTCAAAGTTGGATCACACCATTGGAGCTTTCCTGAGCGCGGACTCGTGAGGCAAAAAACACAAATCGACAGTATTTCAGGAAATATCGTGAAACTCGCCGACCCGCTCTTGCATCCCGTGTCCGGTGCCGTTCCTGCAAGCCTCGTTGATTGGTCCCCCTTGCATAATGTTGGTATTGAGGATTTATCTTTCACTTTCCCGAAAGGTGTCAGTTTTGGACATCACCTCGAACAAGGATTCAACGCCATCTATTTTGCGGGCGCTATGCACAGCTGGGTTCGGGATGTCACAATCAATAATGCAGATAGCGGCGTCATATCCTATGCGAGCGCCAACCTAACTTTGGATAATGTGACGACCACCGGTGAACGCGAAGCCCATTATTCAATCCACGCCGGCAATGTTCATAATGTGTTGATTTCAGATCTAAGTGTACAAAACAAAGTCCGCCACGCTTTGACGGTTAACACACAATCCACAAAAACCGTGTTTTTGCGATCCGAGGTTTTTCAACAACCGACTTTGGACCAGCACGCCGGGTCCAATCATCAAAACCTTTTTGACCAAACGGTCTTTCACCTCGATGCGAAAGATACAAAAGCACAACCCAGTTATCCCGTTTGGAATGGTAGCGGCGCTGGATATTGGCAGCCCGGCCACGGACGTTTTAACACAACTTATAATTTGGAACTCCGTGTCAAATCCGGCGCGGCGCGAAATCAGGCGCTCATCGCAGAAGGTACAGCGGAAGGGCCGGAGGCGCGTCTCATTGGAATTTGGGGCAACCGCAACATCGAGACAGATTACCGCCCCAAACCTTTTGAGGCTCTCATTGGTGAGGAACCCGAGATCAAATCGCTTTATGAGTGGCAATTGAAACAACGTATTATTAGTCTGAGAAAACCGGAACGAAAATAGCCGCCTAATAAGGCCTCCCCGCCCTAATCCTTGAGGAGGTCTTGCGAGGCTGTTTTTAATGCCTCCCCTATCGCTTCGAATTTTGCAGATAGCGGAGAGGTAGGCCGCCACAACAGGCTGATGTCTCTACGGGCCAAGGGGTGGGCGACCCGGCGAACGACAATACCCGGATCTTCTCGCGCTTCCGAAAAAGCGTAAAGACTTGGCAACACGGCCACCATTTCGCCCATCGCCGCCATTTGGCGGATCGCATCCAAACTCGTACCTTCATATTCAGAACTAACAGTCGCGCCGGATAAATCGGCCAAACGCTGCACAACCACTGCTAGTTTATGGCCATAGCCCAGACTTAATAATTGCCTACCCTTTAGGGCGTCCACCTTGATAGTTCCGCCCTGCCCGTCACCGGCCAAGGGGTCATCGGGCGCAACACCAACATATAAATTTTCTTCAAAGAGTGAAAACCCCTTCATCTCCGGGTGATCTTCCGGCGTTGAAATAATCAGGTCCAATTTCCCGGTTCCTAAATCATCCTGCAAATCCAGTGTGCGCTCCTCTCGAACAAACACGCGCAGCTCCGGATATTTTTTATGCAATCGACGGAGGGCCAAAGGTAGAAGGTAAGGCCCAATCGACGGCAAAGTCCCAAGCCGTATCTTCCCCGCAAAGCTTTCACCCGCTTCGCGCGCGAGCGTTTTGAACGACTCCATGTCCCGTAAGATAATGCGGGCACGGGCAACAAGCTCTTCTCCAATAGGCGTCAGCGGCGCCCCGCCGCGTCCCCGCTCAACAAGCTTAGCCCCCAGAACCGCTTCCATATCTATTATTTGATTGGATAGGCTGGGCTGGGACACATGGGTCAAACGTGCCGCACCTGAAAAAGTGCCGGCCTCCGCAATGGCGACAAGGTATTGGAGTTGGCGAAGCGTAGGTTTCATTTCGTTCCATAGTTTTTAGCTATAAAAATTATGCCAAACTTATTTTTTACCTTTACCGTAAAGTCAACTAGTGAAGACACATAAAAGGAGATTTGAAATGTTTCGCCACACGACAACTGTAGTCACATCAAGCCGGTTATCAGAGAAATTACCTCGGGTTTTCCGCGAGCCCTCCAAGCCGGCACGGGTCGCAGAGGAGCGGAAATGTCTGACCGTCACGGAGCGCTGCGTTCCCGCTCGCCGAAGCAGAAAGCGACGTGATCTCATTGTGAACCAAACCGCGGAACCCGTTCGCGGCACTTGGTTCTAGAACCGGAAATTGGGAGATCTCATGAAACCTCTTCATCATGATAGCGAAGTATTTGGCGAAAATGACATAGAACCTGTAGCTTCGCCAAATACACAGGGAGCGATTATTAATGTCGTCGAAAACGACATCACAGGTCTCTTGCACTCTGCGAAAGAATACCTGTCAAATAGCAACCCAAAGCAAGCGGTGGATTGTATTGCGTTAGCTCATGATCGGTTGATGGAGCACAATATCCATCTCCAGCGACTGAGGAATTCGACCTACAAGTCGTTAAGCGCCTGTAATGGACATCAGGCCTCACCGCACCCAGAAGCCCTCAGATTGTTGCGATTGACGCCAACAATTAAGCTTTCTCGCTAATTTAAAAGGATATCCAATGACTTATTTCAAATCGACCATTGCCCGATTTAAAGCCGAATTTTCATTAATCGGCTTAGTTCTGATTATTGGTTTTACCGCTTAAGATCCAATCCAAAAAATTAAATTTTTTAGATGCGCAGCCGCCAGAAATGGAGGATAGCGCATTTTTTTAATCAGGACAATTTTATGCCCTCAACCTTATCCTCCAAAACCGTCCGCGAGCGGATCGTACATTTTATGCATCTAGAAGCATCAGGCGGTCTCGTGCTTATGTTCGTCGCGCTGCTCGCCCTTCTGGCCAACAACTCTTTCATGGCCTCAGGCTATCAAGGAATTTTGGATACGCCCGTCGCCGTACAGTTTGGGGATTTTAAGATTGCTAAGCCGGCTTTGCTCTGGATTAATGACGGTCTAATGGCGATCTTCTTTTTCCTTGTCGGGTTAGAAATTAAGCGCGAGGTACTGAAGGGTGAATTATCTTCGTTAAGCAAGATTTCATTACCCCTCTTTGCAGCATTCGGCGGCATTCTTATTCCCGCCCTGGTCTACCTTGCCTTTAACTACACGGATCCAGTTACGGCGCAGGGTTGGGCTATTCCGGCGGCAACAGATATTGCCTTCGCCCTCGGTATTTTAGCCTTATTGGGGAACCGTGTCCCGGTTTCTTTAAAAATCCTTCTCCTCGCCGTCGCCATTATCGATGACCTTGCGGCGATTATCATCATCGCGCTTTTTTACACTGAGAATTTGTCCCTGACAGCTTTAAGCTGGGCTGCAGTCGGAATTGCAGTTCTATTTGCCATGAACCGGGCTAAAGTTATGCGAATTCTTCCCTATGCACTAGTTGGAACTTTAGTTTGGGTGGCTGTGCTTAAATCCGGTGTTCACGCAACGCTCGCAGGTGTCATAACAGCCTTCGCTATTCCGCTGGCAAGGCCAAACCCCGACACGCCGTCACCGCTAACACGGGCTGAGCACGGATTACACATCTGGGTGGCCTTCCTCATTCTACCGCTTTTCGCATTTGCAAACGCGGGCGTTTCACTTAGAGGCCTGTCCCCTGTCGACTTACTCTCGCCGGTCCCGCTTGGTATAGCCGCCGGTTTATTTATCGGAAAACAGATTGGTGTGTTCTCCGCGTGTTGGATCGCCGTTAAGCTAGGCCTTGCGCGCCTGCCGGAAGGGGCGGGTTGGATTCAAGTTTGGGCTGTCGCTTGCCTAACAGGCGTTGGTTTCACCATGAGCTTGTTCATCGGCACCTTGGCTTTTGATGACCCTGCGCAGCTCAACGGCGTTAGACTGGGCGTCTTGATGGGTTCGCTTTTATCTGGCGTGATGGGTTACGTGTTGTTAAGGCTGTCATGCCGGGCGCGTCCAAAAATTGAAGCGCCCATTGAGGACGCTGTGACCGACTAATCCCTATGCTAACAACGCTGCTATCTCCTGTTGTCCTTTTCTTTGCATTAGGCGTTTTTGCAGCGTTGCTTCGCTCTCCAATGAGCGTGCCGCAAAGCTTTGCGAAAGGTCTGGCCATCTATCTCATGATGGCCATCGGTCTCAAAGGCGGCGTCGAGATGAGTCAGACCGCGCTTTCCGGTCAAGTCTTCGCGGTCTTTGGCGCAGCAACGATACTCTCATTTGCTTTGCCTTTACTTGCCTATTTTGCGCTCAGACGGACCAGCGGCCTGTCGCGCATAGATGCCGCCGCAACTGCCGGACATTATGGGTCTATTTCGATCGTAACGTTCGTCGCCGCGATTGAGGCGCTACGATTTGCAGGGTTGCCGACATCGGGCTACCTCGTTGCCGTTGCGGCCGTCATGGAAACGCCCGCTATTATAACGGCCCTATGGCTAGCCCTTCGCGGCCGTAAAAACGACGAAGCGTCCGATACCCAAATTGACCGAGGTGAATTGGGTCGAGAGATTTTATTAAATGCGTCCGTGGTCGTTCTAATCGGTGGACTGATTATTGGCGCGATAGCGGGCAAGGATGGTTTCGAGAAATTAGCGCCGTTTTTCTCAACGCCGTTCCAAGGTGTTTTATGCCTCTTTATGTTAGATATGGGATTAAATGCCGGTCGAGGCCTCCGCCGCGGTTGGAAGTCCCTTGGAATTTCGCCTATTCTATTTGGAATCTATATGCCGCTTCTCAGCGCAGCCATTGCGGCCGCTTTAGGCACCGCATTATCATTACCGCCCGGCGACATGGCCTTGCTCATGGTCCTGAGCGCGTCAGCGTCTTATATCGCAGTACCGGCGGCAATGCGCTTGGCGCTTCCTGAGTCAAATCCCTCAGTTTACCTAACATTGTCGTTGGGAATTACGTTTCCCTTTAACATTGCTATTGGTATTCCACTCTATATCGCTGCGGCGAACTGGTTAGTTGGAGCTGTGTAATGACACCGGACCTACATGAGAAAATGAGACTGGAGCTCATCATTGAGAGCCCCGCTCTTCGGCGCGCCGAAGACATATTACTCGACGCGAATGTAAAGGGCTGGACAGTTGTTCCGGCCGTCTCAGGATATAATGGAATGCGCCGCTGGTCACGCGGAACGGATATTTCAGCCTCGACAGACATGGTTGTTTTGATTTGCGTCGGAGACGCCGAATTGCTTTTACCGTGCCTGTCTAAGTTACACAGCCTGTTAAAACGTCATATAGGCGTTTTGGATCTCACCACCGTTCAAGTTTTGCGCAACGCAGAATTTTAGGCCACGCCTTCATCTCATTCGTATATAGTAAACGTTCTTAGGATAATTCAATGGATCAGCCCAAAAAGCTCGCCAAAAACCTAACCCTTTTCGACGTCTATGCGATGTCCACGGGGGCTATGTTTAGTTCAGGCCTATTCCTTCTTCCCGGTATTGCAGCGGCGGCTACCGGCAACTCCGTTTTTCTTGCCTATTTCTTAGCGGGCTTTTTGATCCTACCCGCCATGTATTGTATGGCAGAACTCTCCACAGCTATGCCAAAGGCCGGCGGTACATATTATTTTCTGGATCGGTCTATGGGGCCCTTGATGGGAACAATTGGCGGTCTGGGTAGCTGGATAGCCGTTATATTTAAGTCTGCCTTCGCCCTCGTCGGCATGGGCGCTTATCTTGGGCTTTATCTCGACTTACCTTTCACCGTCACGGCCATTATTCTATCCATCGCCTTTGGAGCAATTAACGTTGCCGGCGCGAAAGAAACAACTCAATTACAGCGAATATTAGTGACGACCCTTGTCGTGATTTTGGTTGGCTTCACGCTCTTGGGTTTGAAAGCCGTATCCTCGGGGCCAGACCCAATATTTACGCTCAACGCAGATTACGGTCCGTTCTTCTCCAAAGGGTTTGTCGGCCTAATCTCAACAATTGGTTTGGTTTTTGTCTCCTATGCCGGCTTGACAAAAGTCGCGTCCGTCGCAGAAGAAGTACAAAATCCGGATCGTAACATTCCCCTCGGAATGACTTTGTCCCTTATAACGGCGACCGCGCTTTATACATTAGGCACATTTGTCTTGGTCAAGATTATGCCCGCCGAAGAGCTTTATGGCAGCCTAACGCCGATCGCGGATGCAGGCCGTATTTTTATGGGAAACTGGCCGCTTGATATTGGCGTCATTCTGATCGTTGTCGCGGCCATTGCCGCCTTTGCCTCTACAGGTAATGCCGGCATCATGAGCGCCTCCCGCTATCCATACGCAATGGCAAAGGACAAATTGGTTCCTGACCGCCTCGCCGAACTTGGCAAATTCAAAACACCAACAATTTCAATATTATTAACGGTCGCGTTTATGATTGCCGTCATCATCTTGTTCGACGTCGAATCCGTCGCGAAACTCGCCTCGGCGTTCCAGCTTTTACTCTTTATGTTGGTCTGCGCAGCCGTAATTGTGATGCGAGAATCCCGCATTCAAACCTACAAACCCGGCTTCAAATCTCCCTTGTATCCTTGGATGCCAATCGCCGGCATTTTGATTGGATTTTGGCTAATCATCGAGATGGGCATCATGGCAATTGGTTTCACAGGCACGATCGTGATTGCCTGCGTTCTTTGGTATAATTTCTACGCAACCCACCGTGTCGAGCGGCGCGGCGCGATTTTTCATGCGGCGGAACGTATGGGCCGAAATGCCTATGAGGGTCTCGAGCACGAATTAATGACGATTATTCATGATCGAACGCAAGCGCAGAATCTGTCTTACGAAGCCGTTATTGCGAAATCCGTCGTCACTGATTTGCGTTACGGTCACTATAACCAAGAGAGTTTGCGAGACATGCTGCGTGATGTCGCAAAGGATCGCCACGATATACCCGCAAAGCTCATTAGTTCGCTCACGGAAAAAGATCTGCTCTTTCGCCCCCTAAGCGAAGGCATTCAGTATGCGACACGCTTAAATAGCGAGCTGCTGCGCCCTGAACTTTATATCTTTAGGTTCGGGCCCAAGTCACATCTGGATTTCGATATCTCGAATCTTGATCAGTTGCACACCATGATGATCCTCATAGCCCCGGAAAAACCTGTTGGGTTAGAGATGAGAATTATCGGACATTTGGCTGAAATTGTCGGTGCCGATGATTTCGAAATAAGATGGTTGGGCGCGAAAACTGAGGCTGATCTCAATGAGATTTTGGCCCGTGACGACCATTTCCTCCACATGCCCGTTGCGGATATTCCTTATTTGGCAGATCAGATCGGCAAATCTCTCTCTGAAGTTCTTTTGCCACCTCTCGCAACGATTGTGCTGATTGAACGCGGTACGGACATGCTCTACGCCAATCCGGACCTGACCTTAGAGGATGGTGATATTATCGCCGTCTTAGGGGAGCCTGACGCCTTACAAAAACTTCGGCAAACACGCGTAGAAGCGGATAAGCCTGAGGCTGAAACCTAACGCGCTTGACGAGCTATCATCAGCTTCATAGAGGACGTTTGAACAAATGGATGTTCGAAGACCGGACATTCTCGCCTATGCTCAGGATACGTCTTCCATGACCAATACACACGTTGCGACCATCGTGCTTGCGAAGAAAAACGCCGATAATGCAGTCAGCGTCATCCAAGCGCTCGGCGCTGACGCAGGTTTAAAAATTCTAGCGGACCATAAGGCGTTTGAATTTGAAGTGCCGCGACTCACCAAACAAGACGATATCGAAACGGCCATTAATGCGCTCAATATCGCCGCAGATATTTGCGTGCAGCCGGCAAAAGGCCGGAAAAAATCACTCCTCATCTGCGATATGGACAGCACCTTGATTGGACAAGAATGTATTGATGAGCTTGCCGATTTCGCGGGTGTAAAATCCCGGGTGAGCGAAATTACGGAAAGGGCCATGCGCGGCGAGATAGATTTTGAAGGCGCATTAATCGAGCGTGTTAGCCTCCTGGAAGACTTAGATCTGTCTGTCTTAGAAACCTGTTTTAAGGAGCGCATCGTTCTAAACAAGGGCGCGATCACGCTCTGCCAAACAATGAAAGCCCATGGTGCGAAAACAGTCATCGTCTCAGGCGGCTTTACCTTCTTCACGCAAAAAGTCGCGGACGCCTGCGGGTTCGAAGCGCATCATGCCAATGTTTTATTGGAAGATGGACGCAAGCTTTCCGGCGGTGTGAAGCGGCCAATATTGGGTCGCGACGCGAAACGCGAAAGACTTGAGGAATATAGCCAAAGTCTCGGCGGCGCGCAAAGCGCCATTGCAATTGGCGACGGCGCAAATGATTTGGCGATGATCAAAGCCGCAGGCTTAGGCGTAGCTTTTTACGCCAAGCCCGCCGTCGCTGCTGCTTCACATTGCGCAATCAATCATACTGATTTGACTACAGCGCTTCATTTTCAGGGCTATACAGACAGAGAATTTGTAAACACCTAGATTACAAATTCCGCCGCGCCTTCGGGTAAGGGCTTGCGAGAGAAAACGTTGTAAGCACCCCAAATCGGCTTTTTACCAAATAGCAGACTTAAAATCAGGGCCAGCGCAACTCCTGAGATAAGCGAGACCGCCATCATATAAATGAAATTTACGTCAATGTTTGCTCCGCCAAAAGGATTGCTCGACCACCCGTAAAATAGCACTCCATATAAAACGGCAATCATAATTGCCCGTGGGCTAACATTTCGGAACAAAAATCCAACGATAAAGGCCGATAGAATTAGCATAGACAGCAATCCGTAAAGCCTTTGCACCAGATCAAGGATTAATTTTTAGGGTTGTTGAAAATCGGGTCCATCGCAAAACCAAGCACGAACATTACAATAGACACCGAGAGGGATAGGCGATTTACGTTCGGCGTTTTGTTTACATAAGTCTCGTGAATATCCATGTCCCAGAGCGCCGCTGATGCATTCAGGATGGCGTTAAGTGTAGTCAGCACGGCAGCAGCAATTGCAGCCGCAAAGGCTCCCGACAAAAAGCTAGGAAGGATATAAATGTCTCCATCTTTGCCGAAGAGCTAAAACCCAAAATCCAGCCCAAATAAATTGAGCATAAAGAGGGAGCCGCCATACAAGATGGCTGGCAGGAAGATGAAAATATTCTCGAGTAAAAAACAGGATCGAATCAACGCGCCAATATGCGGATTATTTGACGCTTTAAAAATAACTAAGTCGTGGTCGTGCAATTATACTTATAATAAACGGGGGCACTGGGCAGGCCATTTAGATTTGGCTTTTCATCCGTAATTTTATGAGACAGATATTGGAAGGAAAAAACGCTGTTTCCATCAGAATTTTGTCCCGCAAATGCCGGATGCGCAGCATCGGGCGACGGTCCCTGATAAGCTCGGGTGATGTCATGCCAAACGCCGCTTCTGTAAAGTGACGGTTGTAAGAGTCCATACATTGCACAAGAACCGGCTGAGATAGATTTTTCTCTCCTGTTGCTAAATTCTCTAAAAGCTTGTTCAACACTCTTATGACGACACAGAGCCATATTTTAGTCACCGGCGCGACGTCCGGGTTGGGCCGCGAAATTGCTGTGCAGCTCTCAGCGCGCGGCGAGTCTATCATCGCATGTGGCCGCCGCGAGGCACGCCTTGTTGACCTCGCAGCGCATGAGAATATTCAAGCCCTTAAGCTCGACCTGACCTCTCGTGATGAAATCGCGAGCGCGTGTAAGTCCATGCCCTCCTTGTCAGGAATTATTTTGAACGCCGGGATAACGGTTGCAGATCCATTTTCTTCCGGCGACTTTGGAACGGATGAAACTCTTATCCAAACAAACGTTATTGCGAATGTGCAATTGATACGCGGCCTCTTGCCGAAGTTGAAATCACCCGGCGGGCGTATATTAGTCATCGCCAGTTTAGGCGGCCTGACCCCAGTGCCGTATCAAGCCGTGTATTCTGGAACAAAAGCGTTCATGGTAAATTTTGCCATGTCCTTGCGCGAAGAGCTTAAGCACCAAAATATCAAGGTTAGCGTTTTCGCACCCGGCGGCATTAAAACCGAAATGACCGATATTCCCGCCATGAAAGCTTTAGAGAACCAACTCGCGCCCGCCGCCGAAGTCGCCATAGCCGCAATTAGGGCCTATGACGCAATGCCGCCGCTCGCGGTGCCGGGATTTCAGAACAAGTGTGTTGCGGCGCTATCTAAAATTCTACCTCGTTCTTTTATGGCGGGCCAAGCCGAGCGGCTTTATCGCAAAGCGCGAAACGAATAGAGCTCGCGGCATGTTGGAATGCCGCACGTAAACGCAGTTTTGACAGTGGTAATACAGCCCCTGTGCATGTAGAAAATATGTGTTTTCAGGACGGGGTTTTCTTGTCCTCCGCCTTTTTAATTTCAGGTAAATTTGCATGCTGCCAGAGTCAAATATTAAAAATGTTGTTATTGTCGGCGGCGGCACCGCAGGTTGGATGGCGGCGGCGGCGCTCTCCAAATTGCTCAACCATCCGGACATTAACATCCGCCTGATTGAGTCAGATGCAATTGGCACAGTCGGTGTCGGCGAAGCCACCATTCCGCATATTACCTATTTTAATGAACTGCTGGGTTTGCATGAAGATGAGTTCGTCAAGAAAACAAACGCAACGTTTAAACTCGGCATTGAGTTCGTCGATTGGGACCGCATTGGCAAAAGTTATATCCATCCCTTTGGAGAATATGGCATGGCGATGGAGGGCCTCAATTTCCATCAATATTGGCTACGCCACAAAGCCTTGGGTCATACAGACTCCATTGATGACTATAATCTTCAAATTATGGCCGCCCGACGGGGGAAGTTTCAACGCCCCAGTAATATTCCAAATTCCCCGTTGGGCAGTATTGCCTATGCCTTTCACTTCGATGCGACACTCTATGCGAAATTTATGCGGAGCTTCGCCGAGGGCCGAGGGGTCACTCGCACCGAAGGTAAAGTTATTGAGGTCAACCAGAACGCTGAAACTGGCTTTATCGAAAGCCTTGACCTTGAAGACGGTCAAAATATCGAAGGTGATTTCTTTATCGATTGCACGGGATTTTATGGGCTACTGATCGAGCAAAACTTGAAATCAGGTTTTGAAGATTGGTCCGATGTTTTGCCTTGTAATCGGGCTGTGACGGTTGGTTGCGAAAGTATCTCTGATCCCATTCCCTATACGCGATCAACGGCAAAGAGCGCGGGTTGGCAATGGCGCATTCCGCTGCAATCGCGAACCGGAAATGGCTATGTTTATTGCGGTGATTACATCAGTGATGACGAGGCGGCTGATAGTTTACTAAAAGGCTTAGATGGAGAACCTACGGGCGATCCCCGTTTTATCAAATTTAGAACCGGTGTCCGCAAAGAGCCGTGGAAGAAGAATGTCCTTTCGCTCGGCCTCGCAGGCGGATTTATGGAACCGCTTGAGTCGACATCGATACATCTCATTCAAACGGCTGTTGCGCGCTTGATGACACATTTCCCCGACAAACATTTCAGTCAAGCCAGTATTGATTTTTTCAATCGCGCCACACATCGGGAATTTAAAGAAACACGGGACTTCCTCGTCTTGCATTATTGCGCGACGGAACGCGAAGACAGCGATTTTTGGAAATACTGTAAAAACATGGAACTTCCGGAAACGCTCCAACACCGCATCGATCTCTATAAAGAAATTGCCCATGTGTATCGCGACGGTCACGAATTATTCGGCCCCACAAGCTGGTTTGCCGTGATGCACGGACAAGGGCTCTCGCCCAGAAGTTATCACCCGAACGCAGATATTATGCCGCAGGGCGAGTTAGAAAAACGCATGTCAGACATTCGCCGTGTCTGGGGCAATTGCTTACAAAATATGCCGTCGCATCAGCAATTCATTGATCAAAATTGTAAGGCTGCCCTTTAAGCCAGGCCTCGACCTTCGAGTATTCGGAAACTCCATAACTCCATAAAAAAAGGAGGGCCGAGGCCCTCCTTAAATTCTGCTTTGTTTAGCGAAGTCTTAATATTGGACCCGAACACCGAATTTAATACGGCGATCACTCTTAAATGTCGCTCTTTCGAAATCTTGTCCACTAGCGTCAATTTGCTGATATAGCTCGCCCTCATGACCCAGAATATTGGACACTTGGAAACGGACTTGAAGGTTATCATTGATATCCCATTTTGCTGAGCCATCGAGGAAACCTTCAGACTCTACGTAGATCGGGTTACCTGTAATGAAATCAGTATAGGAGATGAGATAGTCGGAGCGCCAATTATAAGCGAGGCGGAATTCGAATTGCTCATCTTGGTAAATCCCGACAAGGTTGGCTGTATGCTTAGATGTTCCCAAGAAATCATCCACACCAAATCGATAAATACGCTCATCACTATCAGGTTGACCATCACCATCTGAATCGACAACGGCCAGAGGTGCATTCGTGTCAGCGTCAATAAAAGTGTAGTTCGCCTGAATACCTAGGTTGGACAGAAGCCCCGGGAGTTCATCGTAAAAATGCTGATACGCAACTTCCACGCCCTTAAAGGTCGCATCATCTTGGTTTTGGTCGCCGATGAATAAGATCGGAACGTTATCCCCATCGAGCGTAACAAATTCGAGCGTCTCAACGTCGGTCGTGATGTTGTTTGAAATATCTTTATAAAAACCGGTGATAGAGAAATAATTCTCATCACCCCAATAATGTTCGAACCCAAGATCATAATTCCAAGATTCAATTGGGAGGAGATCAGGGTTACCGCCGAATTCATTCACTGAGAGATTGATGACGTCGACTACTTCTTGCTGACCTGTCACGGGATCAATTGCCGTTGGAAAAGCCTGAACAGGAACTCTTGTTCTACCTGGGTTTAATTGATTTATGTTCGGACGCGTAATGTTCTTACTTGCCGCGAATCTTATCAATGACTTATCATTCAAGTTCAACTTTACATTCAGTGAAGGCAGCCAGTTATCGACAGTATTGAATTTACCGCTTTCGTCCACGTTTGGTTGAGCAAAGAACGCGATAGCTTCCGGCGTAAATTGAGCCTGCACAGCGCCAGTTATTGGAACGTAATCGATTCCGCCGTCACCGCTAACAGTCGACTCCGTATATCGTAGCCCGATGTTGCCATCAATTGACATGCCATTTTCGAATTCATTTCCAAAATCCAAACGAGCGTAGACTGCGTTAACGGCTTCTAGAACAGAGTTGTTTGTGCCGCGATTATCATAATCAACTACGCCATTTTGGCGGAGAGGACTCCAGCTACCCGAGAATACGCCCGTTTCGCCGGTCACTGGGTTTACAGTGCCGCCGTTAACAACTTGGTTCTGGAAGCCAATCTCTCCGTTATTCGTGAACAAAATAGGGTCAGTAAAAATTGCATTCACATAAGCATCGTAATCCGCAAGAATTTCCGTTGGCGTGAAGACGAATGCTGATTGGCTTCCCTCAGCAAAGACACCGCCGCCGAAAAAGTCCGAGAAGTCAACCACTTCTCCGCCAAGCTGTGTCTCTGAGGTTTGAACATGGGTAGAACCGAACTCACCTGCCCAAGCTGGTGATATGGAGCCCCAGTTTAACCCTGCTGATCTGTTGGTCTGCTCCCGCTCGGAAACTCTGGCGCCAAATTGAATTGCATCAAACCAGCCATCATTGTTAAATTCCTTGCGAACATCGCCTTTGACGGCCCAAGATGTACCCTCGTTATCGCTGAATGAATCGGCAGCAGCCAGATGGAAGGTCGATGCCAAATCAGAAAAGTCAGATGGAATAGGCGCAGGATCAACCGCAGGCGTAGCTCCGGTCCAACCCGG
>ENA-ORXR01000824-ORXR01000824.1-marine-metagenome-genome-assembly--contig:-NODE-824-length-37423-cov-69.733653_pt1 | contig 37423 bp, 44 predicted proteins | sample MGYA00237866_ERZ511479 | MGnify/ENA metagenome assembly ERZ511479
GCCATTGAAGCTGGAGAAAAAAGTGGTTACGTTAAAAATTTTGACCCTGTGAAGCATTTGGCAGAACTTAATCGAAAGCATGTAAAACACCCAAAGCATCCAAAAACATCTTAAAAAAACCCGAATGAAATCGCGCTACGAAATTAGTGAATTGGCAATACAAGATTTGGAAGGAATTTGGCAATTCACGGTTGGCAATTGGTCAGTTAAACAAGCCAACAAATATTATGAACTTTTAATTGAGGCAATTGAACAGATTTGTAAATTTCCCCAAATAGGTAAGTCTATCGAATCCATTAAAAAGCATCACAGAATGTATCAGGTAAAATCTCACTTAATCATATACAAAATTGTTGACGACTTTATTTGGATAGATAGAATTTTACATCAACGGATGGATATTCTTTCGAGGTTGGAGGAATAAATAAAGATTAAGATAAGATGAATAAAATAATAGATATATCAATAAAAGAACCGTTTAAGATTTTATGCACTTTTAAAAATGGTGAAAACAGAATATTTAATTTGGAGCAATCTTTAGATAAAAATAAAAAGTACACCAATAAAATTTTGAGTCAAGATGTATTTAATGCGGTAAAAGTTGGCCCACTTGGCGAACTGTATTGGGATGGAGTTGCCGAAATGAAAGATTTAAATGGCAATATGATTTCGTGTGAGTATGATATTTGTCCTGATTTTGTGTATATGAATTCGGAGTTGGTTGGGTAGTTAAGTTTTATCAGTTTACCTAAAATAATATTATGTACAAAGTAGATTCTACAACTAACACAATTAAAAAGGTTGAAAGTAACAGCTTTTCAAAGCTTGGAATAAAAGAAAGAGAAAACTTACAAGAGTGGTTAGAAAAAAATAGCGAATCACTTGGCGAGGAATTACTTTTTATTCAAAAAGAATTTGACGGTTTTAATGATACCTGTGAACGGCTTGACTTGTTAGCTATAGATAAGCTTGGTAATTTGGTAATAATTGAAAACAAATTGGATGATAGTGGTAAGGATGTTACTTGGCAAGCATTAAAATATGCTTCTTATTGTTCCAGTTTAACTAAGCATCAAATTAAAGATATTTTTCAAAGTTACCTGAACAAAAAGGGCATTCAAGTTGATAGCGAAACGTTGTTAAATAACTTTTTAGAAATTGAAGATCTCGACGAAATAGAATTAAATCAAACTCAAAGAATTATACTCGTTTCAGGTAGCTACCGAAAAGAAGTTACTTCAACTGTAATGTGGTTACTCACAAACTACAATCTAAAAATTCAATGTTTTAAAGTAACGCCTTACACTTTTAATGAAGAAATTTTTATAAATATAGAGCAAATAATACCAGTAAAAGAAGCTGAAGAATACACAATAAAAATGGCAGAGAAAACTAAAGAAAATCATGCTACACAGCAACAAACCAATAAAAGGCACAAATTTAGGTATGAGTATTGGCAACAACTTATTAAAAAGCTAAATGAAAATAGTAAGTACTTTAGTAATTTAAGTCCTTCAAAAAATATTGCAATTAAAATGGGAGCTGGTTTAGGTGGAGTTGGCTTTCACTTTGTTGTTTCTCAAAAATATGCAAGAACGGAAGTTTATATTTCCAGACCCAATGCCAACGAAAATAAGTTTATTTTTGATGAACTTTTAAAACAAAAAAATAAGATAGAAGCAGTTACCGGAGTTTTAGAATGGGAGCGATTGAACGAAGGTAAATCCAGTAGAATAAAACAAGAGTTAAATGATGTAAGCCTCTACGAAAAGAAAGATTGGGAACAGATGATAAATTTTATGGTAGAAAGTATGTCAACATTACAGGCTGCTTTTAAAAACCCACTAATAAACATAGGTATTGAGCTTAAAGAAAAGCTTTAACAGACAATAAATGGCAACAGAACTAACAAGAACACAATGGATTGAAATACTGTTTGATGAAAACATTACTCGTGAAGTTGATTTAAAAATATTTCAGGCACTATATGGTTGTGAAGACTACAAAGCACCTGGCAAGGTAATTGGTCAATTGGTTGGTTATGCAGGTAAAAAACCTTCAAGTGCAGTAAATTCAGAAATTGGACGGTATGCAAAGCGAATTGGAAAATACTATGAGATAAATTTAACGGTAAGAGAAAATAAAAAATTTAAATATTGGGATTTATTTTTCAAAGGCTGGCATGAAAACAACACTTTTGTTTGGCAGTTAAAGCCTAATTTAAAAGAAGCACTTGAAGAAACTGAACTTACGGACGAGTTTCTATATCCGGAAGAAATACCTACTGATGATTTAGATACTTTTACAGAAGGACTAAAAAAAACAATAAGGGTGAATACCTACGAAAGAAACCCGATGGCAAGACGAAAATGTATAGAACATTGGCAACCTGTTTGTGCTGTTTGTGATTTCGATTTTGAAAAAATGTACGGCGAATTAGGAAGCGGATTTATTCATGTTCATCATTTAATACCTGTTGCAGAAGTTGGAAAAAAATACGAAATTGACCCAATAAATGATTTGCGACCAGTTTGCCCCAATTGCCATGCCATGCTACACAAAACGAATCCTCCCTTAACTATTAGAGAACTGAAAGAGGTTACAATGGATTTAAACATTAACTTGTAATATAATATGAGTGCAGGAAAAATAATTGGAGGTGCTTTGTTAGGTGTTGGGGCAATTGCTGCTGTTCCTTTTACTGGTGGTGGTTCGCTGTTTGCCGCAGGTGTTTCATTATCTGCTGCTTTAGCTGGTAGTGCAACTGCTATTGCTATTGGTGTAGGCTTTGCAGGTGGAACTGCAGGTGCTATAATAGGGAAAAAAGAAAAAAAGGATAGGAAAAAAGAGAACAAAAATTATTTTATCGAAGGTGTTAAATCTGGTGCTGTTAAGACAAAAGAAAAATTTATATCCATTTTAAAAACACAAAAGGAACGAGACGAACTAATGTTACTCTCTATAAAAATAGGTGTTTATGTTAGTAAAATTGACGGCAAAATTGATGATAAAGAATTGGAGGAATTAAACAAACTAAGTTTATTTATTGAGCAAAATCCATCAACTCCAAAAGTTGTAAAAAAAGAAATAAAGAAAATAATATGTTCAGATATAACCTTTGCCCAATTAAGTAAAGATATAGATGCTTTTCTAAAAGATAAACCTCAAAATTACAAATTGCAGACAATTGATTTTTTCAACAAGCTAATGGAAACAATCATTAATGCAGATGGTAAAGTTCATTCTTTAGAATCGGATTGTTTGAAAAATTGGAATAATAAATATAAAAATTGAAGCTATGACTGATGGTTTAGATGCTTACTATGATATTTCTTTGAATGATAAAGAGGTTTCTGAACTTAGCGAAAGTCAAACGAAACACTCAAAAAAAATTGTTTCCAAATATGAATTAGATACAATTGAAAAAACAATTTGCTGGATTAGCGGTTTAACATCAGGTGTAATGGATGCCGTTCTACTAAAAGCCCCCAAAGCCGGAGGGTATTTAAATGAAAAATCAAATAATTTCATCAATAATATTTTCACTAAAGAACAAATATCAAGATTAGAAAAACAAAATTGGGTTTCCTACGATGCTGCTAATTCTGCAAACTTAACTACTGAAATTTCTGGTTTATCTTCACGTAGCCACAGGTTTCAATCTTTAGGTCATGACCCAATTTTAGGTTTCTTTTTTGGAGTTAAAGACATTCTCTCCAACTCATTTACCTGCTATGATAGAAGTGGACAATTAATAACTCAAAGTATTCATAGTAGAGAAATTGAAATGAATTTGATTGAAGCAATTATTCGCCAAATTGGTCACTTAATGTCTGATGTTTCAACTCCGGCAGGTTTGCCAATTCCTTTTATGCCTCTTTTACAAGGCATACAATCTGGTAATATTAATGGTAAAACTATCGGTGAAGTTTCACGCCTAATGTACGTTAAAGGATACAATCTAAATCATTTAGCTGCCATGTCAATCCCGGCTTTATCCATCGAAATTTTAGTTAGAACATTTTACCTTATTTACAATTTGAACAATGATAAAAGTGTTACTGATTCATTACCTTTTAATACACCAAAGATTGATAAAATGTTATTCAATGCCTATTTAATTGCTACCAGTTGTAATACTGGCAAAGTGATTTTACATAGTGGTAATCTATTTTCATTTAACCCAACAATTTGGGCTGGTGCTGTTAGGTATGGATATACTGAATTTAAAAGATATTTTAACAATGAAAAAGAGAGGGAAAGACATCAATATGTACTTGGAATATACAATCAATATGAAAATGAATTAGACCAATTAATTGAAGATAACATATCTTATTTTGACTCTAAATAGTTTTGTTGATTAAATGAAATTAAAATAGATATGAAAAAAAACGAAACCTCATACAACATAGACCAGGAACATGACGCCATTCAAATCGGCTTAAATATCTACAACAATACTTCTTACGACATCTTCAATAAACGAGACACTACAACAAAAGCAATTGTAGAAATTGAGTTAACCAATGTATCAGAAAATTCAATTGAAATTTACAGCCCTCAATTATCTATTGAAAGCAAAAATGTAATTACTACCTATTGCTCAAAAGCATTACTAAAACAATATCCTGTTGAGTTAAAGCCATTGAACGCTGTAAAAATTCCATTCGATTCAGAAAACTTTCATCATTTATTAAGTCAGCAAACCGATGAAATTGTACGCATATTTGTAACTGATAATTTCGATAAAATATATTCATCGGTCAACATTGAAGGAGATGTTTTAGAGAATGTAATTGAAGATAAAAACATAGTAGCCATATTTCAGGCAAAAACCATTTATAAATTTGATACGATTGTCAGTACTAAAAATATTGATTTGCCAGAAATAATTCATCCAACACAAAAAACATTTAAAAACGAACCAATAAAAGCAGGCTTCTTTAAAAAGCTAAAATCACTTTTTATAACCGACTAATCACAAACCATTGAAAGCAAGGGTTTACCATCTACTGTATCAAAACAGAAATTTCATACAATTTATTTATGCCTTAATCATTGGTAATGTAATTGCGCTAATACTCGAATCTTACGAGCCGGTATATTTAAAATTTCACACCTTCTTTAACTGGTTTGAAATATTTTCAGTATTGATATTTACCTTGGAATATGTTGGTAGAATTTGGGTAATCAATTTAAAAGGAGCAAAGAGAAGTAAGTTTATATTTAGTGTTTTCGGCATCATTGATTTATTAGCCATATTGCCGTTTTATTTGCCAATGGTGTTCCCTTTTGATTTACGGATAGTTAGAATACTAAGATTGTTTAGGTTGTTGCGTATCTTCAAATTAAGCCGTTTTTCAAAGTCATTCAAAACCATTAAAAAAGTGTTGAACGAAACCAAAACCGAACTAATGATTACGGGTTTTGTTTGTGCTATTTTGTTAGTGCTATCATCAACATTAATGTATTATTGTGAAAGCGAAGTACAGCCCGAAAAATTTAAAAATATTGGTCAGGCAATGTGGTGGGCGGTTGCTACTTTAACCACCGTTGGCTATGGTGATGTTTACCCTGTTACCAATGTAGGTAAATTTTTGAGTGCCATAATTGCCTTAATCGGAATTGGCATTGTTGCCCTGCCAACTGGTATTATTAGTTCTGCCTTTATTGAAAAAATACAGAGCGATAAAGCAAAAGATATTAAGGTTTGTGTTTGCCCGAAGTGTGGTAACAAGTTTGAAGTGTAAAGTATCGGCGGTTATCAACCTGCTCAAAAGTGGTTAAAAGACCGCAAAGGGAGTGAACTTAGTTATGAAGATATAAGACACTATCAAAAAATTATAGTTGCCCTTACCCAAACCCATAGCCTTATGCAGCAAATTGATAAGATAGAGATTGAGTAAAACTATTATTTAACTGAATACCGTATATTTGAACCATGAACATTATCTTATCATCAGCTTTAGAAAATTTTGTTAAAGAAACGGTAGCAAGCGGACTTTACAACAACGAAAGTGAAGTAGTGAACGAGGCATTGCGTTTGTTGCAAGTAAAAGAGAAAAAAAGAATAGCATTATTTGAGGCTTTAGATAAAGGCTTTGAAGATTTGGAAGCTGGCAGGTACACCACTTATACACCAGAGTTGTTAGATAATATGGCAGATGATGTAATTGCTAAAAGCAAAAAATGAAAGTTGTATTATCTGATTTGGCACAAGCTGATTTCAATTCCATTTTAGAATATACATTGGTTAGATGGGGCGAAAGACAGGTGCATAAATACAACCAGCTAATTCAAGAAGGTTTAAATACAATTGCCGAAAATCCAAAAACACCATTTTGTAAAAAGATTATTCGCAGAGGTAAAACATTACGTTATTTAAGAGTAGAAAAACATCATATCTACTATTCTATTGAAGATGAATTTATTTTTGTCAATCGCATTTTACACGCACAAATGAACCCTGAATTGCATTTATAAATCGACATAGTAATGAGAAAAGAAATTATAATAGGTGGTAAAATTTTTAAATATAAAAAAAATGCCCTTGCGTATTTTAAAGCCATTTTAAACAGCTACACCGCCGGAGCAATTTTAAACGATAGTGATAAAAATGATGTGTATGAACTTTTAAAATTAAATCCGAAATTTGAAGAAATGAAGAAACAAGGGATTCAAAATTTTAAAGTAGATAAGGTAAGATATAATACGAATTGTTTTTATATTGTAAAAGATGATTTAACAACCCGTGCATTTTCTTACACTAAATGCATTAACGGAAAACAACCACTTAGTACAAAATTTAGTAGAACTTGTAGAGACATTATTCAAAAAGATTTAAGAGCCGTAAAGCAAAAATACTTCAATAAAAATTCTCAAAAAGGACAAGTTAAATGTCAAGAAACAAAGGAGCTATGTTTTTGGGTAGAATTGGTAATTGACCATAGGCAGCCCAATACCTTTTCTGTAATTGTAGATAGATTTATAGAAGTACAAAATATAAAACTAAGCAATGTGAAATACGCTAAAGTAATGGATGGCGTTTTTACATTTGAAGACCAGTATTTAGCTGAAAAATTTAGAGCTTATCATAAGCAAAAAGCAAATTTAAGAATAGTAAAGAAAGGTTTAAACTTAGGGCGTTCACATCAAGCAAGAATTAAACAACAAAAGAAAGATTTGAAAGTGGAATGAAACAACTGCAAAACTTTAAATGATTAATTTTGATTTTTTATTCAAAGATAACTTTTTAAATTATTTGTCTTACTTTTGTAAATAATACAATCTCCAACGCTACCCATAACAACAGCGCACCGATGGGGGTCTTTTTTTTTAAAACTAAACAACTTAATTTATCAGATGGTAGCAATAAAAACAAGTAACTGGACGGCGAATGAAGCCCCAGTAAATTTATCTGATGAAACCGTAAACCTTATTGTTGATGCCTACAAAAAGGGTAAAAAGATGGTTATAAAAACGCTTTAACTAATGAAGGTAAAATGTTGGCAAAGTCCTTTTCTGAAAACCTTAAAAATGCAATGGCTGTAAGTGAGCAATTACTAAAAGTTATTGAGCAAAATTTAAATATCAATGTAGCCGATTTGTTTTTAAAAATTGATAGTATTAGTAATTTCAAAACTGCCATAATTGTACCTTATGAGTTTTATGTTTCTGATAAACGAAGAGAGTTAACCGGTTTAATTATAAATAAAGAATTGGAAAACGAAACTGATACTTTTGAAATGACTTTTACCGTAATACCAAATAAGAAAAGTTTAGACAAAGATAAATTACATTCAGACGGTTTTATATTTGAATATGCCAACTAATCATTTATTGCACGCTTAAAAAATACCCACACAATGAAAAACTATTAATTTTAGAAACCGTTTTAAAATCTATTAGAAAAGGAAAATCGAACAAAAATGAAACCGATACCAAACCCGAAATTTTAGAATTGGCAGGCAGTATAAACGAAAACGAAGCTACTGAGTGGCAAAGTGCAATTACTAAAGGTAGGCAAATTGATGTAAATGAGTGGTAGTATTTTATTAGATACCAACATTACAATAGACGTTTTAAAAAATGATGAGGTAACCATAAAAAAGTTAGTCACTTACAATAAGGTGTTTTATCCAATAATTGCTATTGCCGAGTTAATTTACGGAGCGTATAATGCACAAACACATCAAAGAAGTTATCAGAAGTTGAAAAAATTAAAACTAAAGGCATATCGCTTTATGTAGATGATGCCACAACTTATGAATACGGAAAAATAAAAAGCAAGTTAAAACAAAATAGTACACCAATACCCGAAAACGACATTTGGATTGCAGCCATAGCTTTACAACATCAGCTACCAGTTTTTACAAATGATAAGCATTTTAAACATGTAGAAAATTTATAAATAATCAGTTTGATTAAAAATTGAATTTCAACACTACAATTTATAAATATCATCTTGCTTATGTAGTGGAAACGGAATCGAACTCAATAACTTTTTGCAAGATTAAAATACAGGCTTTAAAAAGCACCGAAAAAACTAAAGATTTTAAACTTTGCGTACACCATTGTTGTAACTATTTGATTATCAATATTTTTTGTGGTTTGTCCCGCACTACTTTAATCATCTCAAGCACTTTCAACAAAGCCTTTTTTTATACCTAAAATCTTTCAAATTTGTTGGTCATTAATTATGCTATAATGAATTAAACCCCAACAAATCAACATAAAAACAAAATCTATTTTTAATTTCCAATAACATTTTCATTCATTATTTATCTACCTATATTTGTAGCATAATTTTTTTTTGAAATGTTAACCTTACAACAAATAAAAAGCGATACTGATACTATAATTGAAAAACTGAGTAAACGAGGTATCGATGCTGCCAGTTTAATTAACAAGGCAATTAAATTAGACGAGTCGCGCAGAAACACCCAACAACAAGCCGATAATGCCGCTGCCGAAATGAACAGCATTTCAAAACAAATTGGTAAGCTAATGGCAACAGGCGATAAAGAAGGTGCTGAAGCAGCCAAGGCCAAAACTGCTGCCTTAAAAGCAACCGCCAAACAATTAGCAGATCAACTACAAGAAGCTGGAAGTAACCTAAATGATTTGCTATTAACCATACCAAATATACCACACAAAAGCGTACCCAACGGCACCAACGAAACGGATAACAAAGTAGTAAAAGAAGTAGGTGAAAAGCCCAACTTATTTGAAGGTGCAGAACCGCATTGGAATTTGGGCCAAAAATATAACCTATTCGATTTAGAGTTGGGCGTAAAAATTACAGGTGCAGGGTTCCCCGTGTTTAGAGGAAAAGGTGCAAAATTGCAGCGCGCTTTAATCAACTTTTTTTTAGAAGAAGCCATTGCTGCCGGCTACGAAGAAATAATGTCGCCTATAATGATTAATACCGAATCTGCCAAAGGTACCGGCCAACTGCCCGACAAAGAAGGCCAAATGTATCACGTTACTACCGATGATTTATATTTAATACCAACAGGCGAAGTGCCCATTACCAATATATACCGCAACAACATAGTACCCGAAAACGAATTGCCCATAAAAATGTGTGGTTACACACCTTGCTTTCGTCGCGAAGCCGGTTCTTATGGCGCGCACGTACGAGGCTTAAATCGGCTGCATCAATTCGACAAAGTAGAAATTGTTCAAATTACCCACCCCGAAAAATCGTACCAAGCGCACACTAAAATGGTAGAATATGTAGAAAGCCTGTTGCTAAAGTTAGAGTTGCCTTACCGCATTCTCAACCTTTGCGGTGGCGATCTAACCTTTGCCTCCGCCCTTACTTTCGATATGGAAGTTTGGAGTGCCGCCCAAGCCCGTTGGTTAGAGGTTAGCTCCATTTCTAACTTCGAAACCTACCAAGCCAACCGTATGAAACTGCGTTACAAAAATGCGGATCATAAAAAACAATTGGCCCACACCCTCAACGGCAGCGCCATTGCATTGCCACGCATAGTTGCTGCATTGTTAGAGAACAACCAAACACCCACAGGCATTAACATACCAAAAGCTTTGCAACCTTATACCGGTTTTCAAATTTTAAACAACAATTAAAAAACGCTTTTTTATTTTCTTTTGAAGCGAAACAGGCTCCCCCACGTAAACGGGCTCCCCACTTTCCGCTCAAATGCCGTTACTACGTCAACGGCATAACCGCTGCAATTGGGGCTATTTTAAAAGCTTTTATTTCCTGTATAATATTTCATATTTTATACGTTTTAAACCAAAACACAGTTAATATATTCATATAACCAACAAATTGTAACAATGAAAAAAATTGCAACATACCTTCTTCTTATAAGCATCGCAATAAATTTTACCGCTTGCATTATGGATAGTGAAGACAATAGCGACAACATTGACAAATCGGCCGAGCAAGCCAAAAACATTATCGATCAATTTACCAAAAAAGCCAAAGAGGTTTTGAAAGACGATAATATGGATCAACTAAAAGAATTGGTTGACAATATTGCCGACAAAACAAAAAACGTTGACAAAGACAAAGATTTCTGGAAACAAAAATTAGAAGACCTTGGCAACAACCAACAACTAAAAGATGCATTAAAAGATTATGGCAATAATACAGAAGAGTTACTCAACGATCCTAAACTAAAAGAGAAATTAGAAAAGTGGAAAGGCAACAAAACGGTAGATAACTTTATAAACGACGTACTAAAATTGAAAGACGACAAGCCACAAAAAAAGTTGTTAGAAGACCAGTTGAATAACCTAAGTAACGATCCAGAATTGAAAAATTTATTAGATCATTTTAAAGGCGATACCGAAGATTTAATTAACAACCCCGCTTGGAAAGAACAAGTTGAAAAGCTTAAAAATGATGAAGACATTAAGCAACTATTAGATCAATATAAAGGCGACGCAAAAGATATTTTTAAACAGTTAGAAGAAATATTTAAAAACTTTTCGAACAAGAAAAATAAGAATGGTAAGGAAGTTTAGGGAATTGTAATTATCTAACTCAAATATTTAGCTACAATTGGCATTCTTCTACCCATACCAAATGCTTTGCTCGAAACCCGCAGCATAGGTGCGGTTTGGTAACGTTTATATTCATTAATGTTTACCAATCGTAAAATACGTTTAACCAAAGCTTCATCAAAGCCCATTTTTATTAACTCTTTTGGCCCTCGTCGTTTTTCAATATATTGATACAGCACTTCATCTAAAACAGCATAATCTGGTAAACTGTCGCTGTCTTTTTGGTCAGGTCGCAACTCGGCACTTGGTGCTTTTTCAATAATGTTTTTTGGTATAATTTCTTCTTCACGGTTAATAAAATGCGCCAATTCATACACCTCCATTTTATACACATCACCCAATACCGAAAGCCCGCCGCACATATCGCCATACAAAGTACCGTAACCAACCGCCGCCTCACTTTTGTTAGAAGTATTGAGTACAATTGATCCAAATTTATTACTCAAGGCCATCAAAATTACGCCTCTAATACGGGCTTGCAAGTTTTCTTCTGTAACATCAAACGCCAAACCATCAAACTGTGGATGTAGTAGTTTCAAAAAATTATCATACACCTGTCTTATACCAATTAACTCGTAAGGCGAACCTAAGTTATGGCACAATGCCACCGAGTCTTCTACCGAATGTTGTGAGGAAAATTCTGAAGGCATTAACACCGAACGCACATTATCTTTACCTAAAGCAGCAACCGCTAAAGCGAGTGTAATAGCAGAATCAATACCGCCAGAAAGCCCTAAAATGGCTTGTTTAAAACCGAGTTTACCAAAGTAATCTTGTATGCCCAAAATAATGGCCTTGTAAATCAATTGTGTTTTATCTTTTGGCCGCTCATTATTTCTATGCTTATTATCAACATCTAAAGTTACGGTATCGTAAATAGCAAAAGCTTCTTTAAAATAAGGTAGCTCATCTAATACATAGCCAGTTTTGTCTATCACTAAAGAGCCACCATCAAAAATAACTTCGGTATGCGCACCAACTTGGTTGCAATAAAACATTGGTATGCCGTATCGCTTTACATTTTCTTTGCAAATTTTTATACGTTCTTCGGCATGTTCATAATTAAAAGGCGAAGCAGAAATGTTGATGGCTAAGGTTGGGTTTTGTTTTATCAACTCATCCATTGGGCATATTGAGTAAAGCGGATTTTCATTACCAATATTCCAAATATCTTCACAAACCGTTAAAGCAATTCGTTCTCCTTTAAATTCAATAATATTAAAATCGGTACAAGGCTCAAAGTAGCGGTACTCATCAAAAATATCGTAAGTAGGTAACAAAGCTTTGTGAACAATTTGTTTTATTTTCCCTTCGTATAAAAAATAAGCCGAGTTATATAAATCTTTTCCTTCGGCTACTGGGTTTATACTTGGTGCGCCAACAATAATAGCAATATTGGTACTTAGTTTTGTTAGTACTTTTACTGCATTATGGCACTGCCTAATAAAATCGGGAAACTCTAAAAAATCGCGTGGCGGATAGCCACATACTGCTAATTCGCTAAATACAATTATATCGGCATTTTGGTCTGTAGCCAAATGCACTTTCAATTTCATTTTAGATAAATTGGCTTCAAAGTTACCAATGTGATAATTTAGTTGTGCTACTGCAATCTTCATTTTATAATTAGTATAGTTGCAAAAATAGAATTTTTGAGCTTATGTTTATTAGCTTAAATAATTAATTAACCGTACTTTTGCAACTTATAATTTGGAGAGGTGGCCGAGTGGCTTAAGGCGCACGCTTGGAAAGTGTGTATACCTCAAAAGGGTATCGGGGGTTCGAATCCCTTCCTCTCCGCTTTTTGGGCGTTTGGGTGTTGGGTGTTGGGTGTTGGGGGTTAGATGCTTAGATTGATCCTTCAATTTATTTGTTAATTAGAATTTCAAAAAGTTAAGCCACACTTTACAAACCAATTCAATACCTTTGCCCACAATGAAACGTGGAATTTTAGTATTGGCCTACGGTGGCCCTAACAAACCTGAAGATATTGAACCCTTTTACACAGATATTCGCCGAGGCAGACCGCCTACCAAAGAACTGTTAGACGAGTTGACGGAGCGTTACGCTATGATTGGTGGCAGCTCGCCTATTTTAAAAATTACAAACGACCAAGCCAATGGTATTGGAGCAGCATTTGATGGCGCTTACAAAACTTATGTGGGTATGCGCCATTGGGAACCTTGGATACCCGAAGCAATGGCAGATATGCAAGCCGATGGCGTAGAAGAAGCCGTAGCAATTGTAATGGCACCACATTATAGCAAAATGAGTATTGGTAAATATTTTGGCATAGTGGACAAATATTTAGAAGATCACCCAGAATGGAAAGTGAAGATAAATAGAGTAGAAAGTTGGCATACACACCCTAAATTTATTGAGGCTTGCGCTAATAAAATTGCTAAAGCTTTCGACAAATTTGACGCTGCCGAAAAAGAAAATGTAATGATGATTTTGAGTGCGCACAGTTTGCCAGTTCGCATTAGAGAATGGAACGACCCCTACGAAAGCCAGTTACAAGAAACCAGTAAGTTAATAGCAGAAAAATTAAAACACAAAAAATGGATGTGGGCTTTTCAAAGTGAAGGCAGAACGCCAGAGCCGTGGCTTGGCCCAGATATTTGTAAGGTAATGGAAGACTTACACGAAAAAGGGGAAAACAAAATTGTAAGTTACCCAATAGGTTTTATTTGCGATCATTTAGAAGTAATTTTTGATATTGATATTGAAGCAGGCGACATTGCAAAGAAAAATAATATGAAATTGGTAAGAGCAGCATCGCTAAATGATGATGCAACTTTAATTGCCGCTTTTAAAGATATTATTGCAACGGAGTTTGAAAAATTCGACAGCTAAAATTGCAATAATTGGTGCAGGAATAAGCGGTTTAACAGCCGCTTTTTATTTAGAAAAAGCAGGCTTCGATAACATTAGCCTATTTGAAAAGTTAAGCGAAGTTGGTGGTGTTTTAAAAACAGATTTTACCAATGACTGCCTAATTGAGCAAGCTGCGGAATCTATTGCTAAGTTTCCACAAAGCATATTTGGGTTGATTGATGAAATAGGTTTAACTAATGAAGTGATAGAACCTGTTGCCTCTAAGTTTCAGCTTTGGGTTGATGGTAAGATGATTGCACCGCCCGAAGGTTTGCGTTACATGGTGCCTACCAACTTAGTTGCTTTTAACAAAAGTAATTTTTTTTCTAATAATGGTGTGCAACGTATATTGCAAGAACCTAAAATTTCGCTAATTGAGAAAACAGAAAATCTTACTTTAAAAGATTTTGTAGTTCATAGGTTTGGAGAAGAAATGTACCAACGTTACGCTGCACCAGTTTATGGCGGTATTTTTGGGTACGATGCTGATAAGCTGAGTTTGCAAACTGTAATGCCACAGTTATTAAATTGGGTAAAACAGCACGGTTCAATAACAAAAGCGGTACAAAACTTACCTCAAAAAAGCAATACTGGTGCAGTATATTTTAGCTTTAAAAATGGGGTTCAAAGTTTTGCAGATAAACTTGGCAAGCATCTTAATAAAACAAACTTTTTTTTAAATAAACCAATAAAAGGCATTACTAAAAATAATGAAAAATGGTTGGTTAATGAACAACTTTTTGATAAAGTAATTATTACCACTACTGCTACAATTACTGCTTCACTTATTCAAAAAGTGCAACCAGCATTAAGCCATCTTTTAAAAAAAATACAATTTAAAACAGCTGGTATTTTAACTTTTTGGTATGATGAGTTGTTGAGCGAAATTGATAACAACACTTCGGGTATTTTATTACCTGTAAACGAATTTCCTACTTTTTCGGCCATTACTTTTAGTAGCAATAAATGGAGTGGACGCACAAAAGCTGGTAAACGATTATTAAGGCTTTATATTAGAGATGCTGACTTAATTAAGCAACCAAAAACATTAGTTGAGCAAAAAGCAATTGATTTACTAAAGCATCTTTTAAAAATAGAAAAAAAACCAACAAACACTTTTTTACATTGGTGGCCCAATAGTAGACCTTTATATACTACTCATCATCAACAAATTGTAAGTAAAATAAATTACGAATTGGCAAAAACGCCTAATTTATATTTAGGTGGTTGTAGTTATAATGGTAGCGGTGTTGCCAGTTTAGTACATCAAAGTAAATTGTTGGTTGAGAAGATTAATAATATTTAAAATAGATTTGATCTATCAAACTAAACTTTGGGCAAACGTTCTGGTTTCTTCATCGGTGGCAAATAAATCCTCTAAACTTGGTGCATTTATAAAGTTTACTTTTTCGAGGCAATTTTCTACCACCTCTGCTATTTGTAAAAATTTAATTTTATCGTTTAAAAAAGCGGCAACTGCAATTTCGTTAGCAGCATTTAAAATACAAGGTGCATTGCCACATTTTTTCATAGCATCGTAAGCCAGTTGCAAACTTTTAAAAGTGCTTTTATCGGGCTGTTCAAAAGTTAAGTTTGTGTAGTTTAAAAAATTAAACCGTTCAAAATTGTTTTGTATTCTTGTAGGATGCGTTAGCGCGTATTGTATGGGCAACTTCATATCGGGCAAACCCATTTGCGCCTTCATAGAACCATCTGCAAATTGCACTATAGAATGGATAATAGATTGCGGATGTACAATTACATCAATCTGTTCATTATTTAAATTAAACAACCATTTGGCTTCAATCACTTCTAAGCCTTTGTTCATCATAGTGGCCGAGTCAATCGTAATTTTTGCGCCCATGCTCCAGTTAGGATGCTTTAAGGCTTGCGCTCGAGTTACCCCTTTTAAGTCAACTTTTTGCTTACCTCTAAATGGCCCGCCCGATGCCGTTAAGTATATTTTTTCAATTTCATTACCGTCTTCTAAGCATTGAAAAATAGCAGAATGTTCTGAGTCAACTGGTAATAATTTAACGTTATTGTGTTTTACCAATTTAGTAATTATTTCACCTGCAACTACTAAGGTTTCTTTGTTAGCTAAAGCAATATCCTTTTTGTGTTTTATAGCTGCAATGGTAGGCGCAAGACCTGCAAAACCAACCAAAGCCGTTAATACTACATCTACACTTTTGGCAGTAGCGGCTTCAATTAAGCCATCTTTGTTACTTAAAACTTTGGTATTAGGTAATGCTGTTTTAACCTGCTCATATTTACTGTTGTCAACAATTACAACTAGTTTAGGTTTATGTTTTAAAGCTTGTTCAATCAGCAAATCAGCGTTTTTATTTGCTGTTAAGGCAAAAACATTAAATGCAGGTTTTAGCTTTTCAATAACTTGTAAGGTTTGTGTACCAATGGAACCAGTAGATCCTAAAATTGTAATATTTTTCAAAAATGTAATTGCTAATTAAATTGGCATCTAAAGTAATTAAAAAACCAATAAAAAATGATTACCCATTGCAAATTAGAAGTCTAAATAGCATAACTTTTTATTATGAAGTCAATATTATTTCTTATTGCAATAAGTATTTTTAGCTTTCAAATAGCGGTAGCACAACCTTATAGCTCATGCGAGTCAACTGTTGAAGCCATTGATTACCCAGCTAATGCCCCAACAGATGGCGAAAAATATTATGCCTGCACAAGCGGCGCAGTTGATATTGCTTACCGTCAAAAAACTTGGCCAGTTGGTAATCAACCAGACAACTTGTACATAATAGAGTTTTCAAATTTACGCCCATTAGAAACCAACACCTCTGGCACTTGGGATAGTGCTTACAAAGGTTTAACTGCTGGTGATACCGTTTTTATTAGAGCCTTAACTTTTAATATTGACAGTATTAATGGTATTTTAGAGGAGGCGCAAGTTTTATGTCCACTATTAGATGCGGTATATAATTATATGCCTTGCGTTGGTATTAAAGCAATTATTAATGGCGAAAATGATGGCGAACCAGGGGTGCAAACTTTAGAAGAAGTAATGACTATTGCCGAATTGGCCACCAACCAAAGAGTAAGAAACTTTGATAATACAGTACAAGCGTTGAAAAAGTTTAACAATTTTATTAGCGCACTTAATGCACAGGTTTGTTTTACCTATTCAAACCCGCCATTAATGATATTTATTGAACAAGATGGCCCACTATGCTTACAAGGTGATTTAGATAACGACTTAGTACCCAATATTTTAGAAGATGCCAATGGCAATGGCAACATAAAAGATGATGACACCGACGGAGATGGCTTGCCTAACTATTTAGATGATGATGATAATGGAGATGGTACTTTAACAGCCGACTACGATGTGGATGGCAATGGCGACCCAACCGATGATGATGCAAATAATGATGGCATACCAGATTATATTTATACCACAATGGTAAATATTGATGAAGTGAAAGAAATTGTTCAAATCTACCCCAACCCCACTAATGGTTTGTTTGTACTAAAAGGTTTTAATTTAGCTACCAAAAATAAAATTGAACTCTACAACATAGCAGGTAAAATTGTTGATTTTAGTATAAATAACGATCAATTAAATATCACTCATCCAAATAAAGGAGTTTATTTTTTACAGCTCAACAGCCAAACTGTAAAGGTGGTTGTTAACTAAACAAACTGCCCAACTTACTACTAAGTATAGTAACGCAAATGAAAAAGTTTTCTTAAAAAAAAAATATAATTTTTAGCAAAAAATTTTTAGAAGCGAAGCAGTTGCCGCTCACATAAACTTTGGTCCCGCCATCCGTTCAAATACCATTTTGCCAACGCTTCAAAGCTATTCAAAAAATGGTATAACCACTTCTGTCGGGGCTATTTTTCAAAGTTCGCCCAGCTGTTTTAAGCGATTAAAATGAGATGATATTTCAAAAAAAATGCCATTTCCAAACAAACAATTAATCATCATATTTTATGCTATTACCATAGCAGCTCATTTAACCAATAATATTTTACATAAAAATTACATTTCATTTATACGCACCATCATTAATTTTTAGTTAAATTACAGTATATTTACCTAACCAAATTTACAGCTTATGATAAGAAGTATGTTTAAAATACCAGGCCACCGAATTTTCGGCTATACGCCCCAGTTTTATGATGAAAATGAAGAAGCAGTAAAAAAAGAAATAAAAAAGAAAAAATTTTTAGATGGCCTAACCGAAGAAGAGGCGGTAAAAGCATATCAAGCAGAAAAGTTGCGCATTTCAATAAGACAGGCCAGATCTAATTTGGTAGAAAGAAAAATATCAACAGGCCCAAGTGGAAGAAATGATAAAACCGGCGTTCGTGTTTTCATAATATTTTTAGCCTTATGTGCTATTACTTGGTTCATTTTAAGCTAATTGTAAAAGTGTAAACTTTGTTTTCAATAATTTTTTATATGCTGTTATTTTATGTGTGTAGACAATAAATGTTCATCAATACCAACGTTGATTTACTCAATATTAATTAAAAATTTAGACTCGAACTCAAGTTAAAAATTCCATTTTATAGTTTCAAACAGACCTAAGCCCAAACCCTACTTTTTGTTTAAAGCTATTCAAAAATAATTTGGATCAATTTTTGGTGTTATAGTAGCATAACACAAAAAAACATATTTTGAACAATTATTTAGTGACAAGTAATTTGTTTATTTGTCTGTAACATTAGAAATTCGGCACTACGATGAATATAAGAATTAACTTTGATTATTATGATCAAATTCTGAATGTATATGGCAGAATTATTTCTAAAAAACAAACCTCGCATACTCAAATTAGTTTGAGTAACTCTAATTCGAATTATGCTGATGGGTTTGTTAATGTTTATGTTGCAAAATCTATTACTACTTTAAAAAAAGTGATACAACTATCACTAAGTTCAAAAAATGAAAATTTGGCTTATGCCGCTCTTGAGGTTTTTAATTATCTGACTTTTCCTAAAAATAAAAATCAAGATTATAGCAAAAATTATGAAGGCTATTTTGATGATGCATGGTTAATACACAACTTCGCTAAGCACTGCATTGATAAAGGTTATTTTCCAGCATCAGCATTTGAAGATGTTGTTGTTGATAACGTTAAGATTGATACTCTTCTAACTAAAAACCTAAGTAATAGTATCTATTCAAAACTCCGAAGCACCTTAAATAATATTATACAAGAATTTAAGATATGATTAATCAATTTCAATAAACGGATATTCAATTTTGCTTAAATATAAACCTTCAGGCGGTGCTAAGTTTATGTATTTGAATTGTTGTTTTTGTTTAAAGTGATAATTATAATCCTCAATAGTTACATCGGTTTTACCAACTTGCACAAGCAAGCCAACTAATCGCCTAATCATATTTCTTAAAAAACGATTTGCAGTAATATGATACACTAATTGTTGTTTATGTTTATAATGGATTAGCTCACTTTTGAAAAGATTGCATCTGAAATGTTTAACATCGCTACCCGATTTGCACAACATCGGGAAATCATTGTATTGTAAAATATCAATTGCTGCTTGTTGCATTAATGCTATATTTAATTGATAGTAAGGGTATATCCAAGCGCGGTTTACAGCAAAAGGGTTTTTTCTTAAGCTAATTATATAAGTGTAACTTCTTTGGGTAGCATCAAACCTTGCGTGTGCTTTTTGGTGTACTGCTTTTATCTGCCAAATAAAAATATCTTTAGATAGCATGCCATTTAACTTGTGCTTAATAGTAGCGGTATTAATTACCTCATCGGTATCGTAATGAAAATAATATTGCGAGGCATGTACGCCAGTATCTGTTCGGCCACAACCAACTATCCTATTTTCATTTTTAAATAACTTACTTAACTGGCCTTCTATTGTAGCTTGCACACTTACAGCATTTGGTTGGTATTGCCAGCCGTGGTAATTAGTGCCATCGTATTGAATTTCAAAAAAATAACGCAATTTATAATTTAGGCTTTGAGCTGAATTTTTTCATTTAACTTATCAAAGAAATGATACTCCGTTAAACTATAATCATTATTGGCGTAAACTTTTAACCACTTTTTGTATTGTTTGTACCATTGCCATTGCTTATTAAACCAACCTTTTTTAATATAACCTTCAATGTAGGGGTGCACATACAATTTTAAACCAGTCATATTCATTTCATTAAATAAATAGCTAATGTTATCTTCAATATCATCCATCAACAAAATTGAAGATTTTATATTTCCACTACCATTACAAGTTGGGCATTTTTCTTGTGTTTTTATTTCTAAAACAGGTTTATCTCTTTGGCGGGTAATTTGTAATAAACCAAACCTGCTAAGCGGTAAAATGGTATGTTTAGCCTTATCGTTTTCCATACTATCCTGCATCCGTTTAAACAAAGTTTTTTTGTTTTCCGGTTGTTTCATGTCAATGAAATCAATAATGATAATACCGCCAATATCTCGCAATCTTAATTGGCGAGCTATTTCTGCTGCAGACTCTAAGTTTACAATTAATGCTTGACTTTCTTGATCGGTTCTTTCTCCTACTTTATGCCCACTATTTACATCAATAACGTGCATGGCCTCGGTATGTTCTATCACCAAATAAGCACCACTTGCCATGGTTACCGTTTTGCCAAACGATGATTTTATTTGTTTTGTAATACCGAAATGATCAAATATTGGGCGTTTACTAGATATTAAATTTACATTTTTCTCTTTACCAGGTTCTAATTTTTTAACGTAATCTTTTACATCAGCGGCATAAAATTTATTGTTGATGTATATTTTGCTAAAGGAGTTACTCAACAAATCTCTTAATAAAGAACTGGTTTTGCTAATTTCAGAAAATACTTTGTCTGGCGGAACCGCTGCCTTTAGTTCTTTTTGAATTTGACCCCATTTATCAAACAATTGCTGCAAATCGCTATGTAAATCTGATACTTTTTTTTCTTGAGCAATAGTTCTAACAATAACCCCAAAATTTTTAGGCCTTATACTTTCTATTAAACGATGAAGTCGCTTTCGTTCCTCGCTCGAATTTATTTTTTTTGAAATGCTAATGTGTTTGGTAAAGGGGGAGATTACCAAATATCTGCCTGCCAAGGTTATCTCACAAGACAAACGTGGGCCTTTTGTAGAAATTGGTTCTTTCAAAATTTGAACCAAAATTGGCTTTTTTCTAACTATGGCTTGATTGATTTTGCCAGTTTTAACAATTTCAGGTTCGTAACTAAAATTATTAAGATCTGCAGACACTTCTTTACCATCAATACTGTCCCAAACATACTTATTGAGCGACCGTATTTGAGGGCCTAAATCTGTGTAATGTAAAAACGCATCTTTTTTATGGCCAACTTCAACAAAGGCGGCATTTAAGCCTGGCATAATTTTCTTAACTTTTCCTAAATACAAATCTCCTACTTGAAAATCGTCTTTATTAAAGTCTTGATGTAGTTCTACCAGTTGGTTATCTTCTAACAAAGCAATTTCTGTTGCCTTTTTAGAGACATTAATAATTAAATCTTTCGTCAAAACTTTTAATCTATTTTAGATTAAATAATATAATTGAAAGATTAAGGATAAATTATAGAGAATAGCTATTAAAAAATAGGCTTAATAAGCCTATTTAACTTTTTTCTTGTGTCTATTCTTTCTCAAACGTTTTTTACGTTTATGAGTGGCTATTTTATGTCTTTTTCTTTTTTTTCCGCACGGCATATCTGCTTACTTATTTATTTATTAGTTTATTTAAATATTTATCTATGTTCTGTTTTATAGTTGGGTTTTTAATTAGTGCTTTACATTTTTTATAGTATTCAATTGCTTTATCAGTTTCATTAGTTTGTTCATAAACTCCTGCTAAAAACAATAATGCTTCTGTATTTTCTGGTTCAACACTTAAAACGGTATTTAACCTTTTTTTAGCCTTATCAAACTGCCCTGAAACTAACGAAAGCCTGCCTAAAATTAAATTAGCTGCTAAATGTTGTGGTTGCTTTTTTACAACTCCTAACAGCAAAGTAACTCCAGCCATTGTGTTTTGCAGTTCATCTACATGTAAAGAAGCTAATTTTATTTTAGGTTCTATCAATGAGGTGTCCAACAAAACAACATTGGTATATGCATCAACAGCATTAGTTAATAAATAGTTTCTTAAAAGACTGTCAGAACTAATTTTATATGCTTCAAACAACTTATCTCCGGCAAGTTCCCAGCGAGTTGCAACAGAATCTACTGTAGCCACACGTCTATAAAAGTCCGAAGCAAGCGCAAAGTTACTATTATTTTCCCAAATACCTGCTATTTGTTGTAAATAGATTATGTTTAATGAGTCAGGCTTTCGCTTACTTACTAACGATTGCAGTAAAGAAAGAGAATCTCTGGGCTTGAGCATTAATTTCTGCTTAATTTCTTCGCTATAAGCATCTATATCAAAGCTATTTGCAGCACCTATGTTATTGGCTCCTGTTGTTTCTTTCAGCGGCGTATTTCTACCAAAAAAAAACAGTAATAAAATAATGGATATTGCACTTATTATTAGAGCAAATTGTGATTTTGACACTACTTATTAATTTTTGAGCGTTATTCTTCTTCCGACATTGCGTGTTTGCTTCTCTTAATCATATCAACAAAAACTTTTGCTGGTTTAAAAGAAGGGATGTAGTGTTCTGGAATTTCTATGGCAATATTCTTTTTAATGTTTCTACCAATTTTTTTAGCCCGCTTTTTGGTTATAAAGCTACCGAAACCTCTTATGTAAACATTTTCTCCTTTTTCTAATGAAACTTTTACTTCTTTAAAAAAAGCTTCTAATGCAACTAACACATCTACTTTTGGGACACCTGTTTTTTCAGAAATACTTGTAATTAAATCTGCCTTTCTCATTCTTTATTAAGTTATTGATCTTGTATAATTTACATAGCAAATTTGCTAAAAATTATTTATTTATTACAAAATATTTGGTTTTATTACACAATGTAGATGAATTACTTTCAAATCAACATATTAAAATGGGCAAAAAACAATGCCAGAAGGCTACCTTGGAAGCGGTATAATGACGCTTATACCATCTGGCTTTCAGAAGTTTTATTACAACAAACCCGTGTGCAGCAAGGCTTACCTTATTTTAATGCCTTTAAAAAAAAATATCCAACAGTTTTTGAAATGGCTAAAGCGCAAGAAGACGAAATTTTAAAACTTTGGGAGGGTTTAGGTTATTATGCACGGGCAAGAAACATGTATTATACCGCTCAATACCTTGTAAACGAGTGTAATGGCATTTTTCCAGAGAATTATGAAGGCTTATTAAAACTAAAAGGTGTAGGAGAATACACCGCTGCAGCTATAGCATCTTTTGCATATAACGAGCCTGTAGCAGTAGTTGATGGCAATGTATACCGTGTTTTAAGTAGATTTTTTGGCATTAAAACACCAATAGATTCCACAATGGGTAAAAAAGAGTTTAAGCTAAAAGCACAAGAATACTTGCTAAAAAATAAGGCTGCTATATATAACCAAGCCATAATGGATTTTGGCGCTTTGCAATGCAGCCCCAAAAAGCCAAATTGTAAAACTTGCCCACTAAATAAAAAATGTAAAGCTTTGCAAACAAATACAATTAATCTATTACCAAAAAAATCAAAAAAGGTTAAGCAAAAACATCGCTACTTTATATTTATTATTGTTAAATATAAAGATAAACAATTTTTAGTAAAAAGAACCGACAAAGATATTTGGCAAGGATTATTTCAATTTCCTTTAATTGAAGTGGACGAAACAGTATTTTTAAAAGAAGAGCACTTTAACCAACTTATTATAGATAATTTTAAGCTAAGTAAATTTAGTTTTGATGGTATTAGCCAAGCTTTTAAACAAAAACTCACCCACCAAAAAATAATGGCTAAATTTGTAACCATCAACTCATCCCAAAAAAATCATACTAAAAATAATTGGATTGCGGTAAATGAAAAAGAAATGCTAAAATTTGCCTTTCCTAAAATTATTGATTGTTTTTTAAAAGATAAGGTGTTACATTTAAACTTAAAATAGCTAATATTAAACAATTATATAATGAGAGGCGTAAATAAAGTAATATTAATGGGTAACTTAGGTAAGGATCCTGAAATAAAGTATTTCGAAAGCGGTGTTCCTAAAGTAAACTTTTCTTTAGCTACTTCAGAAACCTATACCACCAAAAGTGGAGAAAAAGTAGATAGTGTAGAATGGCATAATATAGTATTATGGCGCGGTTTAGCCGAAGTTGCCGAAAAGTACTTAAAAAAAGGAGATAGCGTTTATATAGAAGGTAAAATAAAAAACCGAAGTTGGGATGATGCCGACGGTAATAAAAAATATATTACCGAAATTGAAGTAGGAAATATGGTAATGTTAGGCCGAAGAAGTATAACAGAAAAAACAGCAACGCCAGCAACTAACGCTCCAATGCCACAAACACAAAATTCAAATGCTGCACCACCACAGCCTCAATATGTAGAAACTACACCTACTGAAAATATAAAAGATATTGAAGATGATTTACCCTTCTGACCCATCAATAAACAATAAAACCTAATTTTGGAAGCAAACCCTGAGGGAGCATATTATTTAAACTATTTACTTTTATTTTTACAAAAAACCAATTGGTTAAGTGCCTTTGATGCTGGTGTAATTATTGCACTTATAGCTATTGCAATTTTAATATTACTATCGGCTTTAGTTTCTAGCTCAGAAGTAGCTTATTTTTCACTTACTGCAGCCGACCAAAGCGATTTTGAAAAGAGTGAAAGACGACCTCACAAACTAATTTTACAACTACTTAAAGATGAAAAATACCTATTAGCCACCATTTTGGTTACCAACAACTTGTTTAATGTAGCCATTATTATATTATCACACTTTTCATTACATAAACTGCTTTATTTTAATAATGAAATTATAGTGTTTTTGTTAGATGTGATACTTATTACCTTTTTTTTGGTATTGTTTGGTGAAATTATTCCAAAAATATTTGCCAGAAGTAATCGTAAAAAAGTAGCAGCAATTGCCGCATGGCCTTTAAGTATTTTTTCTACCATAGCTTATCCTTTTAGTACTATTTTAGTAAAAAGTACCAGTATAATTGAAAAAAGATTGATTAGAAATGCTGATAATGAGGTTGATATTGATGAAATTGAAGACGCCATTGACCTAACCATTGATGAAAAAATTGATGGAGATGAAAATCGAATATTAAAAGGTATTATTAATTTTGGAACTATAAATGCGCGTCAAATTGCCAAACCCCGTATGGATATTGTGGCTTTAGATTATGAAAGTGATTTTGAGCAAGTACATCAATTAATTATTGAATCGGGCTACTCTCGCATACCTGCTTACAAAGAAGATTTAGATAACATTGAAGGTGTTTTGTACGCAAAAGATGTATTGAAATACTTGCAACGAGAAAAGTCGTTTAAGTGGCAAAAGTTGTTACGAAAAGTATATTTTGTGCCAGAAACAAAAAAAATTGATGACTTGTTAAGAGAATTTCAAAAAGAAAGAACCCACTTAGCTATTGTATTTGATGAGTTTGGTGGCACCACAGGCTTAATAACTATGGAAGATATTTTAGAAGAAATTTTAGGTGAAATTAAAGACGAATATGATGAGCAAATAGAAATTGAATACCAAAAACACGATGATAACAATTTTACTTTTGAAGGTAAAACCCTCTTAAACGATTTAACCAAAGTATTAGAGGTAGATAACGATGAGTTTGAAGAAATTAGGGGGGAAGCAGATTCGCTGGCGGGTTTAATTTTAGAAATAATAGGCAAGCTACCCAAGCAAAACGACACCATTCCTTACAAAAATTATTTATTTAATATACTTTCGGTAAACGATAATAGAATTGAAAGCGTTAAAGTTACCATAATACGAAATGATTAGCTTAATTAAAAAGATATGGTTTATTACAAAAAAGTATAAATCCTTAATTATTGTAGGATGGGTACTTAAATTAGGTATTACAGTTTTTATTTTTGGGCAAACAGCAGGTTGCAACCAAAATTATACCCCAAAACCCAAAGCTTATCATAAAATTGAATTGCCTAACAAAGCATACCAACAAACTACGCTTAACAATTGCCCTTTTACTTTCGAACATCCTAAATACAGCAAAATAGAAAAGGATTCTTTGTTTTTTGAAGAAGCCGTAAAAAGCCCTTGTTGGTTAGATGTTAATTTTGAATCCCTAAATGGTGTCATTCATTTAAGCTATAAAAGCATCAATAACGTAAACGATTTTGCAGAATATGTAGACGATGCACATAAAATGACTTATAAACATACCACAAAAGCTGCCTCAATAGAAGCCAAACAAGTAATTACCAAAAACAATGTAGGCGGTATAATTTACGAAGTTGGTGGCGATGCAGCATCGGCCATTCAATTTTTTTTAACCGATACTAACCAGCATTTTTTACGTGGTGCGCTTTATTTTAAAAACACGCCAAATGCAGATAGCATTGCCCCGGTAGTTAATTTTGTAAAGGCAGATATGATGCATTTGATTGAAACTTTTAAATGGGGAAATATTTAAACAACGTTGTAAAAATGAAAGGTTACTACACAGTTAAAATTTTAGGGCTTGTTCTATTTTCTTTTCTTTTGGTAAGATGCGTTGAGCCGCCTTCATTTAATATAATACCCGAAATAACCGACATTACTTTTAGTGCCGATACCGTTAGTTGTAATACCGATTTTTTCATGTACATTTCTTTTCAAGATGGAGATGGCAACATAGGCTTACCTGCAGATAGTGCCGTAAACAACTTGTTTGTAACCGAAAGCAGAACCAACTTTACCGATCCTTTCACCATTCCAGAAGTACAAGAGAACGGCAAAATTACCGATATTTCAGGCACCATAAATGTATCTTTAAGCGAGCTATGTATTAACGTTTTAGATTTAACACAACGCCCCGGCTGCACACTTGACGGCATTGATATTAATAGCATTAGCTATAAAGTTAAAATGGAAGATAATGAAGGTAATGTGAGTAATGAATTTACTTCAAAAGAGGTTGTTATTAAGTGCGAATGATTTTTGTTTGCTATTAATTACGCTCCACATAATTTCGAGATACTATCAAAACAAGTTTAGTGAAAAATACTTGCCAAAAGAATTTTTTATTGAGCCATTAGGTTTGCCTGAAAAACCAAAGTTGAATGAAAAGCCTAAAGATCATTATTGCTTGTAGTTAAGAAATCACGCTATACAACTATTCCTATTTTAAGATAGGGTCTGAAAAAGCAGCCCGTTAACCGAAAACAGATTCTGAGCATTTCATCCACTACCTTCCAGAAATCTCAGAATAACGACTGTCGATGAAGCCAATTTAAAAAACGTCCTTCTGCGAAAGAGCAGAGCTTTTTGAACAGCTTGCGCAGAATCTCTTGTTTAGTTATTGTAGTAGCCACTTGTGTTTGTTTTCAATACTTGTTTAAATGCATCTGTAGCTCATTGTTTGCAATAGTGCCTTTTTCGTCTTTACTATAAATGGAAAGTAGCGGAACTGCAACTAACTTCATAACGCATCCATCAACTCTTTTGCTGGTATGCCTTTTAACTTCCCTTCTTTGTACAATTTAAGTTCTTTAAAAGACTGCGCCAAGCTTTCAATAATTTTTTCTTTTGAGTCGTCATCATCTTTCTGCACTTTAACAAAATCAAGACTTTTTACAAGCTCAATAAAAAAGTTGTATTTGCTATCTTCAACATCTAAAATAACTTGTTTCATAAAATTTTTATTGGTCTCCTTTTTGAAGGTTCAAAACCTCGCACTTCAGTGCGACAAATTTATTTCAAGATTTCATAGCTCGTTTACTGCATTTCGGTAAATCTAAATTATACTCCAAAAGCGTCATGCTGCGATTCATTGCGAAGCTTTGAATGCGCAGTATCCCCCAAGGCTAAACAGGGAGATACTGCGCAATCCGTTCCGTTTTACTACACGGATTCGCAGCATGACGGACAGTGTAACGACTTTTAGTCGTTGTGTTTGAACCCACCTACTTCTTAGTAGGTGGTTGTTGAGTTAGAGTACTTACAAGTATAACCCTTAAAGTAAAAATTTTTTAGGAGGCGTCTCATTTTTTCTATTATTTCGTATTAGAAAACCCCGGCTTACTTATTGCCTTTGGAGATAATTGAAATTGATTTACAACCATTTTACTACTAATCTTTTACAATAAAAGACTAACTTGAAAATAGCATGTTAACTTAACAACAATAAATAATGAAAGCATTAGAAGCTACTGGCTTTTTAGATGATAATGGTGTTCTTAAATTGGATAATCCACTACAAATTATAAATCAACGTGTAAAAGTCATTTTACTTATTCCTGAGCAGAACGAAGTGGAAAACAAAGTTTGGATAAAGGCTATGGCTACAAATGCTGCTTTCGATTTTCTTAAAGACGAAGCAGAAGACATTTACTCTATGAACGATGGAAAACCAATAAGCAGTGAAGTATAACATCGTTCTTGTTCCATTTCCTTTCGATAACTTAACTGGCTCAAAAGTAAGGCCGGCAATTTGCCTCACCAATAGAATTACGAATTATAATCATATTGTAATTGCTTTTATTACAAATCAAACATAAGAAGTTAATGAGGTATCTGATTTGTTAATATAGGATACGGATTCAAATTTTGAGCAAACTGGTTTGAAAGTTAGCTCTGTTTTAAGATTACACCGTATGGTAACTATACCATCAAAAATAATTCTTCGTCAGTTAGGCGAACTTCCAATAAAATACCATTCAGCAATAAACTTAAAATTGAAAAACTTATTCGATCTTTAAAAAAATAAATTGATAAACCAATTGCAACCTATCTAATCTTTCTCCGCTCAAAACAATTTAACCTCGTATATTCGCAGTTCAATTTTTCAAAACATATCCTCAAAAAATTAAATGGATATATTAGCATTGTTGGATTTATATAAAACTGATCCACGAACGCAGCAAATTTACGACACCATTAATGATAAAGATGCACAACAACTCTATCTAAAGGGATTGGTAGGCGCAATAGATTCTATATTGTGTGCAGCCACTTATTTAAAGCGACCGAAAAATCATATTTACGTACTGGCCAATAAGGAGGAAGCCGCCTATTTTCAAAACAGTTTAAAAAGCTTATTGGGGCAAAAAGATATTCTCTTTTTTCCAGATTCGTTTAAAAAACCTGGCCTTTTCGATACCATTAACAACAGTAATGTATTGCTGCGCACCGAAACTTTGGGGCGTTTTATTGGCAGTCATACAACTGGCGAGTTATTGGTTACCTACCCTGAAGCATTGTGCGAACAGGTGGTAGACACCAAAGCGCTTAAAAAAAGCACCATTAGTATGAAGGCGGGCGAAGCAATAGATATTCCATTTATTACAGAGCTATTGGTAGAGTATGGTTTTGAACATACCGATTTTGTGTATTCGCCTGGCGAGTTTAGCATTAGAGGAGATATAGTAGATATTTATTCTTTTGGTAACGAGTTGCCTTACCGTATTGAGTTGTTTGGTAAAGAAGTAGAAAGTATTCGGGTCTTCGATCCAAGCAATCAGCTTTCGGTAAAAAAGGTGGCGCGTATAAATATTGTGCCTAATATTAACTCCCAATTTAGAAGCGAAGAAAAAGTTCCTTTTTTTAAATTGATAAGTCCACGTACTACTTTTTGGGTAAAAGATATGGAAGGTTTGGTAGAGAAATGTAAGCACATCTTCAACTTATCATCTAACCTAAAAGAACAAGTTGATGATGAAGATATGGTAGAACATTTTAAGTTTATAAATGATGCTACTTTGCTTAAAGGCCTTGAAAAATCTTCTGTTGTTGAAATAGGCTTTAAGAAATACTATCAGCAAGGTAAAGATATTGAATATGATATTAAGCCTCAACCATCGTTCAATAAAAATTTTAATTTGCTTATTAAAGATCTGTTGCATCATCAAAAGACAGGTTATTTAAGTTTTATTTTTGCAGATAATCCTCGGCAAGTAAAACGCTTCAATAATATTTTTGAAGATATTTTAAGCGAGTCGGAAGAAAAAATTACCTATCACCCAATAACGCAAAGTTTACACGCCGGTTTTTTAGATGTTGATTTGAAAATACTCTGCTATACCGATCATCAAATATTTGAACGCTACCATAAATATAATATTCGCCAAGCTTATACCCGTAAAAGTGCTATTAACTTTAAGCTGTTGCGCAACCTACAAGCAGGTGATTATGTTACACATATCGATCATGGAGTAGGCCGCTTTGCAGGTATGATGAAGTTGGATATTAATGGCCAACAGCAAGAGGTAATAAAACTATTGTATAAAGATAATGATGTGCTTTATGTAAACGTAAGTTCATTACACAAAGTAAGTAAGTATGTTGGTAAAGATGGGCGAGCAGTAAAAGTAAGTAAGTTAGGTAGCGATGCTTGGGAAAATCTTAAAAGAAAAACCAAGCGTAAAATAAAAGACATTGCAAAAGATTTGATAGCCTTATATGCCAAACGAAAAGCTGCTAAAGGTTTTGCTTTTTTACCCGATAGTTATATGCAAACCGAGTTAGAGGCTTCTTTTATTTATGAAGATACGCCCGACCAAAACAAAGCCACACAAGATGTAAAAGCCGATATGGAAAAAATTAGCCCTATGGATCGCCTGGTATGTGGCGATGTAGGTTTTGGTAAAACGGAAATTGCGATACGGGCTGCTTTTAAAGCGGTGGCCGATAGTAAGCAAGTTGCCATTTTAGTGCCGACTACTATTTTAGCTTTGCAGCATTACAATACCTTTAGTAAACGCTTAAAAGATTTTCCTTGTAGTGTAGATTATATTAATCGGTTTAAAAGTGCCAAACAAAAAAAAGAAACCCTAAAAAAAGTTGAAGAGGGGAAGGTTGATATTTTAATTGGCACACACGCCATATTAAGTAATAAAGTAAAGTTTAAAGATCTTGGTTTATTAATAATAGACGAAGAACAAAAATTTGGTGTTGCTGCAAAAGAAAAACTACGCAACTTTAAAGTAAATGTAGATACGCTTACTTTAACAGCAACGCCCATTCCTCGTACTTTACAGTTTTCATTATTAAATGCGCGCGATTTAAGCATTATTAGTACTGCACCACCCAATCGCCAGCCAGTTACTACAGAGCATATTAGCTTTGAAGATGATGTGATACGAGAGGCCATTAACTTTGAAGTTTACAGAGGTGGGCAAGTATATTTTATACACAACCGAGTAAAAGATATTGAAGAGATGCGCCTGTTGATAAAACGCCTTTGTCCAGATGTAGATATTGGTGTAGCACACGGCCAGTTAGATGGTAAGGTTTTGGAAGATAGAATGTTTAGCTTTATTAACCGTAAGTACGATGTGTTGTTGTGTACCAATATTGTTGAAAGCGGTTTAGATATTCCGAACGCCAACACTATTATTATTAACAATGCACATCACCATGGCTTGAGCGATTTACACCAATTGCGAGGTAGGGTAGGGCGTAGTAATAAAAAAGCTTTCTGTTATTTAATTGCCCCGCCTATGTATTTGTTGCCCGAAGATTCTCGCAAGCGGATGAAAACCATTACTGAATTTACAGACTTGGGCAGCGGCTTTAATATTTCAATGCGTGATTTAGATATACGTGGTGCCGGCAATATGTTGGGCGGTGAGCAAAGTGGTTTTATTGCAGATATTGGTTATGATACTTTTCATAAAATATTAGATGAAGCCATACAAGAATTAAAAACAACCGACTTTAAAGAACTGTTTGCCGACGAAATTGACAAAGACATTAAGTTTGTTAGAGATTGCCAAATTGATACCGACATTGAAATTTTAATACCAGATAGTTATGTGAATACCGGCAGCGAACGGTTGAGCCTTTACACCGAGTTAGATAATATTGCCAACACCGATGATCTAAAAGTGTTTAGAGATAAATTGATAGATCGCTTTGGCCCAATACCACCAGAAGTACGGGAATTGTTTGACACGGTGCGCTTACGTTGGCTCGCCAAAAAACTTGGTTTTGAGCGTATTATTTTCAAAAGCGGTAAGCTGCGTTGCTATTTTGTGCTTAACCCAGAAAGCAGTTTTTACGATACTGCCATTTTTAAAAATACCATGCAATGGGTAGTAAAAAACCCGAAAAAAGCCAATTTAAAAGAAAGCAACAAAAGTTTAATTTTGGTGTTTGATGGGGTGAAAAAGATGCACAAAGCGAGGGAGTTGTTGCAGTTGGTTTGGGATAATGTTGGGGTTGAACAGGTTGAAGTGATGCGTTGAAAAGTTGAAAATTTTAGCTCTATATCTATTGATTTTACTTGCTTTTAATTTCTATTCTTTTTAAATCATAAATTAATAGTATATTTGAAGTAGAGAAGTTTTTTTCAGCATATTTATGTCTAAGAGAGAATTATTTTGAACCACTTTGAAAATAAATGAAATTCAACAACATATTGACTTATATGGGCGATGATGAATTTGAAGAGCTTGTAATTTCAATTTGTCAAGATATACTTGGTTTCGGTACTATTTCATTTACAGAAGGACCAGATGGAGGGAAAGATGGCAGATTTACAGGGAAAGCAAACAAGTTTCCGTCAGAATCTAAACCATGGGAAGGAAAAATAATCATTCAGGCTAAACATACTTCTTCTCCTGTAGCAACGTGTTCAGACGGTGACTTTTTTGCAAATAAAACCAGTATTGTAAATAAAGAAATAGGAAAAATTAATAAACTTAAAGCATCAGAAGGGTTGGATTATTATATCCTTTTTACAAATAGAAAATATGCTGGTAGGAAAGATACTAAAATTATAAAACATATCAGTAAAGAAACAGGGCTACCAAAGAACAATGTCGAAATTGTAGGTATAACAATATTAAACAGTTTACTTTCAAATAATAAGGAAATACAAAAGAAACACAAGCTGAATAGCTTCATTGTGCCTTTTGATTTTTCAGATACTGAGATTAAAGAAATAATCACTGTATTTAAATCGAAAATTCCTGAATATGAAGATCAAATTGGAAATGAGGTAGAAACAATTAAAAGAGAATTTGATAAAATATCAGACGATTTAAAAAATAAGAAAAATGACTTGGGCGCAAGTTATTATAATGAAATAATTCTTAGTGAGTCATTGTCATATTTCGACAAAATCGATAGGTTTTTAGAAGATCCTATAAATGATGAATTAAAGGACATGTATTTTGATACTGTTGGTGAGTTGCGAGATTTAATAGTGATTAAAAGAGATGATTTCGGACCCTTTGAAGAAATATTTATATATATATACAATTTAGTTTGCTCATCTTCAGATGAATTGAAAGGAAGAAAAAGATTTGTAAATATTTTTCTACACTATATGTATCACACTTGTTCAATAGGTTTAAAATGATATTACCAGATAAACACATGAAACTCAAGACATCGGTAGTTAATATTTCTGCATTTATCTTAACAAATTTAAAGCTAGGTCAAGAGATTGAATACACTAAATTGTTAGAAAAAACCGTTTCACTTTTAGGCGATGATATAAAAGAAAATTTTCCTCATGCTTTAAGTTTCTTATTTCTTTTAGGTAAACTTAAATACATTCAAGAATCAGATAGCCTGACTGTAATATGAAATTAAGCCAACTTTACACTAACAACGAAAATTTTAAAAATACAAAATTCAATTTAGATGGTCTTAATGTTATTTATGCAGACGTTAAAACAAAGCTGGATGATAAAAATAATTCTCACAATCTTGGCAAAACATTAATTATAGAAGTTTTTGATTTTCTTTTGCTTAAACAGGTAGCAAATAAGGAAAAACACTTTCTATTTTCTACTGAGAGAGAAAAAGGACTTAAATTTTTTGAGGATTATATTTTTTATTTAGAAATTCTTTTGAATAATCAAAAATTTCTGACAATTAGACGGTCGGTAAAGACTAATACTAAGATATCCTTTTCGTTAAATACTGAAAGAGTCTTAAATTTTTCGCCTCCAACAAATTGGGATTATGAACACGAGTCACTTGACAATGCTAAAGAAATATTTTCATCTTATTTAAACTTTAAATTTTTCAAAGATAAAGACTATGACTATCGTAAATCGATTAATTATGCGATGCGAGGGCAAAGAGATTACCTAGACATCTACAGACTAACTAAATTTGTTGGGCAAGACATCTCTTGGAAACCTTTTATGTTTGACTTTTTGGGTTTTCCAGGTAAACTTTTAAAAGAAAAGTATTTTTTAGATAAAGAAATAGAAGAAAAACAGGAGTATATTAGAAAGTTGGTTTCAGAATTTTCTATTAGTTCGAACCAAAGAGATGAAATTATAGCATTAAAAAATATAAAACAAGAAGAAATTGACGAGTTTGTTGATAAACTTGATAAGTTTAATTTTTACGAAAAAGACAAAAGGATAATTAAAACAGGGGTTAACGAAATTGAACAAGAAATAAGCACCTTAAACTCACAAGCCTACAAAATTGAATATGAATTAAAGAATATTGAAACAGCCTTAAAAAATAAATTTAGCTTTAATTTAAAAAAAGTCACTAAAATATTCTCTGAGTCAGAGTTGGCTTTTCCAGAACAATTAGAAAAAAGCTATGAAGATTTAATAAAGTTTAATAAAAAAATATCAAATGAAAGGAATAAAATTCTTGTATTCACACAAACGAATAAAAAAGAAGAACTAAATAAAATAAGGAAAAAACTTAAAGATTTAAATCAGAAAAAAGAAGAATTATTGTCCTTTATACAAGACACAGAAACATTCAATAAATTTAAACAGTATCAAAAAAGTCAAATAGTTCTTGAAGCTGATTTATATAATTTAAATGCCCAACTTGAAATAATAAACAAAATTAAACTACAACAGGAGGAATTAGATCAATTAAAGAGTAGGCTTGAAATTAAAGTTAAAGAGATAAGAGAAGAACATGGTAAAACGGAAACAAACTTAAGATACAATGAGTTTAGAACACTTTTTAGCAAATATTATGAATACATACTTGGCGAAAAATCTATTCTAACTATTGGTATAAACAAAAATAATAATATTGAGTTTAATCCTCCAAAGGTTTTAAATGATGAAACTAAAATAGAAACAGCACAAGGTAAAGGTTATACTTATTCAAAACTATTTTGTGTTTGCTTTGATCTTGCCATACTTACCTTATACAACAAAGAATCATATTATAGATTTGTCTATCACGATGATGTTTTAGCCAGTGAAGATGATGGTGTGAAATTTCGATTATTAAAATTGATAGAGTTAATCTGTCAAGAAAATGATATTCAATATCTTTTATCGACTATTAAAAGCGACTTACCAGTAAATGAAAATGGAGAAATACAGTATTTTTCTGATATAGAAATTGTTTTGAAACTAAATGATCTAAATGAAAATGGCACTTTATTTGGGTATAGATTTTAATTTTTACAATTAAAAACTCTAAAAAAGCCAATTTAAAAGAAAGCAACAAAAGTTTAATTTTGGTGTTTGATGGGGTGAAAAAGATGCACAAAGCGAGGGAGTTGTTGCAGTTGGTTTGGGATAATGTTGGGAGGAAAGAGCAGGTTGGGATTGAGTAGGTTATTGTGTTAAATTTGGTATTTAGGATTTTATTCATCATCTTTATAATATGAAAAAGAGCCTTTTACTATTATGCATTTTGACATTACCGCTATTTCACTTTGGGCAAACTATAATGCATGCCAATAAAAAAGATGGGTTTGGTTTAAAAAGTGCTTTCCAAGAGCGTCAAACAAACTTGCTTCCATTATCAGCAGAATACGCAGAAAAGGCAGAAAATCTATCAAACGAAAAATCAAATTATAATAGTATCCCTAAGTTAAGTGACCAAGAAAAACATCAATTTAGACAACACAGCATTGGCATTGGTTCGACAATCTTATTTTCAGAGATTTTTCCAGATGCTGATATTGCTTATTTATCCTTAATGCATAAATACTTGTTTAATAAATAATTAAAAGCTAAATATTTATTTCTGCAAAGCACTTATAATTCCGTATACAACTATAAAAAATTAATAAAAACGAGCCAAATGTTTAGTTTTGAAGTGGGATATGAAATCTTAATTGAGTATGATGAAAACGAACTTTGGAGTGCATATGGCTTTGGTGATTTTGTCAATCTATTTTTTACTTCTGGACTTGCTAACATAACCACAATTACGTATGGAACTATGTACCAAAAAGAAGACGATAAAATTGTAGCTCGAAATAATTTGAATTCGACATTTATAAAACATTGTTTTGGTTTCGGTTTAGGGGGTTATAAACTGAATTTCAATTTGGGGCTTGTCTTTCTCTATAACTTAAAAGAAGCAGAGCTTAACGAGTATCTATTTGGTGCTGAGTTCAGTTTACATTATTACTTAAAAGGTAAAAAATGAGAATAAGCAAATACATTAAAATAATTGGAGTTTTGCTTTGCTTTGCTTTAGTTGCAGTAAGCCCGATTCTGAAGGTGAATATCTTTTAATAGAAATAGATAAAGGATACATAGATATTGAAATTACTGGAAATGTAGATTCAAAAGTTTTTATAATTAACTTGGACCATTCTTTCAATCAAAAGGATTTTTTACAGACTATTGATTTAAACTATGCAATAGTTTATTTATTATACAATAATTGCATCGACGGAGATAAGCTTGATTTTGCTAATGAAACGCTAATATATTTAGATTTATTAGTTGAGGTTTTGCACTTTGAGTATGGTGAAGATATTGACATATTTCTACTAAATAAATACCTTAAAGCCAATATAGCATTAAAATATGCAGATGTTGGAGTTCATAAAAGTAAAATTAACGGAATAATGGTTAATAACGCTTTTCCTAATTTAGAAACTGCTGCTAACTTATCCAGATTAAAAATAATTGAGTATACTCAAGAGATAGTTGATGAAAAAAAGAGTATTGATGCAATTGGAAATGCTATTATTGACTCAATTAGTAGTTTTAATATAAGTGACAATAGTACTGCAATTAATTACTATAATTACTTAATAAAAAATAACCTTTTTAATGATTACTTTGATGATTTTACCCAAATATGTGATCAAAATCATGTTGACAGAGATATGGGATTGGTTTGTCAGGAAAATTTCGACATAAATGAAAATATACCAAACATTACAATTCCGGTAGGGCTATTTTGGAAACAACATGAACTATTAGTTCCTTATTCGGTTGTAGAAGAAATTTATGATAATCTACCAACTGAAAATAAAGAACTATACATTTTTGAAAAATTTTGTTTTCCTATTTTTGAAGATGAAGATAAACAGTTTACCCAAAGCGTAATTGAGTTTGTGGAGAAGTATAAATAAATTATTAGAATTAGGCATTTATATTCCTATTGTAATTTATCTGATAAAGAGGTTTTGTGTTCATCATTCTTAGGACTAAATT